>Ga0314774_1000330_pt1 | contig 40450 bp, 46 predicted proteins | sample MetaGCBIA2018_FD_204515 | JGI IMG/M metagenome (GOLD analysis project Ga0314774, IMG submission 204515) | Cryopeg brine microbial communities from Beaufort Sea near Barrow, Alaska, United States - CBIA 2018 | ecosystem: Environmental > Aquatic > Marine > Coastal | place: USA: Alaska | collected... | reverse complement strand
GTGTCTGCCAGGGTGGGCTGTTTCTGTAGTTTCATACATTAAAAATATGACTTAAATATCTGAAAAACAAGAATTTAAACTCTTTTTTGATGCTCATTTATTTAGTTTTACCTTGCAACGGTCTTATAGGTAAAGTCTGTACCCTTGCGTATGCGCAACAGGGCAATTATTTGACGGAACACGTCTTCATCTGATTGTGAAATGACTTCTTCCTCCTTCTCATCTTGATCAAAGGTATTGATGATCTCCAGTATTTTTCGCGGTATTTCCCCTAGCTCAAGGACAAAATCCACCACCCCCGCATCTACCGCATTGCGGGGCATTTCCGGCCATTCGGCAGATTCTTCGTTCTGGGCAAAGGTAATGCCGCCCTCATCCTTGATGGCCCTCAATCCTTCGGTACCATCGGACCCCGTACCCGTAAGCACCACACCTAGGGAATGGGAATGGTGCACTGCTGCCAGCGAACTTAAGAACAGGTCAATTGGAAGGTTTCGCTTGTTGCTTTTTGGGGCGGGGCGGGGGCTGAGCTTTAGGACCCCATCGGTTGCCAGCAGCATTTTATTGCTGGGGATGATATAGATATGGTCGGGCTCTACTTTGATGTCATCGGTTATCTCAAGCACCGGTACCTTGGTGGCCTTTTGTAACAGTTCGGGCAAAAGGCTATCGTGTTTGGGATCGAGATGCTGCACCAGTACATAGGCCATACCGGAATCTTCAGGGATGGCACCAAGTAATTTTTTAAAGGCCGCTAGGCCACCCGCAGAGGCTCCCACCCCAACCACAGGAAAGTCATTGGTCGATTTTGGGTTCTTTTTTTTGCATTCGGCAAAATACGAAAAATAATAGAACCGCAGCCATTGGGTCCGCTTTAGGCGGGGACGGTTCAATAGGGCCCCACATTGTATTTCTACCCTTTTCCATCGCCCTGTTTTGGAGGGGAAATGTGCGGTCCGATCAATCCCTTGCCCACCCTTACGTCAGATCCCAAGGTTACTCGATGGCACGTTTTCGCCTTTTTGAGGTCTCCAGCGGAAAACGCGCCAAAGGCCTTTGATCTTTGTACCCTACGTTTTCATTTCTAGGTGAGTATCCTTTAATTGAACTTTGTCGAAATTGTCATCCCCCATTTAGTCCCTGCAACTGTTTATCAAAAATCTTTTTTCCCTGAAATTCGCCAAATGAACAACGTTGGCACAAGGACCCAAAGGAACAATAGGCCCGATGATAGGATCAATCCGAAATTTGTTCCGAAGAACTTTTGAAAAACCGCCCCGGTATAGCCCAGAAGTGCAGAAATATCGAGCTTTAAGAGGATCATTACACGCGACAGGTCAATGGGGTTCAGCATCGTGGCCAGCAGTGAAAATCTATCCAGGGGATACTCTTCAAAATACAGCAACGACATCAAAAAGATACCGTCATAGATGACCGCCAAAAAGAGCCAGAGCAGGATGGCGTAGCCAAAACCTTTTATCCTATTTTCGTTGGAAAGCGCAATGACAAAGGCCAGGGCGGTAAAAATAAAGGTCAGAAATGCCCCGGTCACCAGCAAAAGAGAAAAATCCCAAATGGCACCACTGTTGAAGATTCCATAAAAGATAAAGGGCAGTCCCAGGCCAAGGACCAAACTCATGGAAAGCGAGGTGGCAACACCGAGATACTGCCCCAAGAAGATGGAGCTCCGTCTTATGGGCTGCGCCAATAGGAGCTCCGTAAACTCACGGGAATTGTAATGGTACATCACCCCAAAAATAGTCCCGATGAGCGGCACCAGAACAATGATCACGTTCATCAGGGTAATGACCGCCTTGGAGAGGTCATTGTTCAAAAACAAAAGTACCACCCCCAAAAGCAGATAGAACAGAAAGTACACATAGCTCCAGCGGCTGCGCACCAAATCGTAAAAACTGTACTTTAGTATCTTAAGCATAACTGGAGGCTAAAATGGAGGCTATGGCGTGTTCAAAATCGGGCTGTCCCGTCTTCTTTTTCAGTTCCGGAATACTTCCCTTGAAATAGATTTTCCCTTCCAGAAGAAATACGATCTCATCGGAGATCTCTTCCACAAAACTCAGAATGTGCGAAGTGACAAGGATGGTCTTTCCCTTTTCCTTTTCGGAATTGATCAGGTTTTTCAACCGCAGATGTGAAATGGGATCCAGGCCATTGGTAGGTTCGTCCAATATCAACAGTGGACTGTCGAACATAAAGGAAAGCACCAGGTTCACCTTTTGCTTGGTACCACCGGAAAGGTTGGACAACTTTTTATTTAAAAAAGGTTGCAGCTTGAAAAGCTCGATCAGTTCCACTTCTCTTGAGGTCTTGGCATCCCGTAGATCCTTGAGCATATCTATAAGCTCGTTCACTTTCAGGTTTCCCGGAAAATTGGCTATTTGGGGCAAATAGTCTATTTGGTTTCGGTACCTGAAATTGTTCTTCAATGGGCTGCCATCAATGGAAATCGCCCCCGAATCCGGCAGCACCATGCCCAATATACATTTTATGAGGGTGGTCTTTCCGGAGCCGTTTGGGCCGAGCACCGAAAAGATACCCCCCCGCTTTATGGAAAGGTCTATACCTTTGAGCACTTCGTTTTTGTCAAACTTTTTGTACAGTTCCCTAACTTCTATCATGGTCTATTTTTTTCATTTTTGGATGGTCGTCCGCCAAATTATCCGGTGTGAAAACGGGCGATACCTTTTCTGAAAAATCGATCAGGTCCATAAACAGGCTGCGCAGCAATATGATGGCCTCCGGGGTACGGTTCACGATGTAGCTGAAGAGCTTTACGGGCCGGTAGGGCACGTCGCCGATCCCATCCTTGTCAAGGTCGTAGCCGGTATAACCGCTCCAGTGATTTTTATCGAAAACATTGTCGTTCAGGTTGCTGTTATAGGAAAGATCGAAGGAGTTGTACAAAAAATTGTTGCTCTCGAAGATATTGCCATAGATCGCTCCCCTGACCCGCAGGGCCCATCCATTGCCGATGAAATCATTGTTGCGATAGATTATCCGGTTGGTACCCTCTACACTGATGCCGATGGTGTTTTCCTCAAAGCTGTTGCCGATTATCTGGGCATCGTTGATTTCTTTCAGCAACAGGCCATAGGATGCGGTGCCCCAGTTTTCCCTGAACGTATTGTGGCGCATATCGATGAATTTTGAGAACATTACGGCCACCCCGGCCCCATTGTTCTCAAAGATATTGTTTTGATAGACATCGTGGTTCGAAAACATAAAATGGAGGCCATAGCGGATATTGTCGTGACTGTGGTTGTTCATGACCGTGCAGTTATCGGCAAATTCCAGATAGATCCCGTCCCGCACATGTTGAATGTCATTGTCACGTATCTCTATGTTATTGGAACTCCATAGATGTATCCCATTGCCGGAACCGAACTCATCGACGGCATCGCCGACAATCCTGTTGTTCAAAATTTTGCCGTGGGAGGCCTTTTCTAGGTAAATGCCGAAAAAAAGCTTTTCGAGCACCAGGTTGCGGATCTCGAAATCCGTGGCCCTGACCATACGGACGGCCGCATGGTCTTTGGTGTAGCTCGTGCCCACATTGATGATCTTTAGTCCATCAATGGTCACCCGATCGGCGGTAACGGTAAAAATCTCTCCCTGGTCTTTTCCATCGATTACCGGAAGGTCCCGGCCCAGTATCGTCAAGGGCCTGTCGATATGGATATTGAATTCCCTATAGATGCCCTTTTTGATCACCAGGGTATCATGATCGGCCGCCACGGCAACCCCCATTTTAACGGTATTCACTTCACAGGAAGGGCAAACGGTAATGGTCTTCGCCAAAAGTGAATGCGCTATCAAAAATAGAGGGACCAAAAAAAATGTACGTAGGTATCCCATTAGCGAATGATCAGAAATTTGGAGTTCTTGTTTGCCCTTACCCAATGTGGCACTTCTTTAGGAATACTAAAATGCTGTTGCTCCTTTAAGTGGAAAGGCTTTTGATCGATATGAAAAACAATATCACCTTCCAGCACGACCAGTTGGGCATCGGTCGGCGAAGTATGCTCCGGAAAAACGGCGTCTTTCTCCAGACTTATGCTCAGGATTTCCAAAGTATCGGTTTTTATCAGTTTCACGACTTTAACCTTGTCAAAGAGCTGGGATGCTATGGTATTGTTTATAGTGTGCATTTTTTGAATGAATGTCATTGTGTCACTGGGTTATTTGGTTCTTCATTAAAGGTCTGGTTGTTAGGAAACGCCTTAGCACTTGAACTTTATACTGCAGACCGCAACTTCTTACCGCATACTGTTTACTGCCCCTCTTTTAATCCTCCCTGATCTTTCCAACGATATCCGTAATATGGATACGATAAACGATCGGGATCCCACGCTCCTGCAATCGGCTCGAAAAATCCCTTATGAACCTGGGTGCCTCGCCCTCCCTTTGTGATATGGTATACTGTACGCCCTCGGCGAACCGTTGGAGGTATTTCTTGGCCGTGCTTCCCTCAAGTTCCTCAAAATCGCCATGAATCAGAACGGAACGCCATTGTTTTATGGATGGAATATCGTCTACCAGAAAGGCGACCCTTGCGTATTTTTCCATTGCGCTGATCTTGTATCCCGGCGAGGAATATCCCAAAATGCATTTCTCTTCCGCATCGTGAAAATAGGTTATCGGAACGATGTGTGGGGATCCGGCGGAAATATAGGCCAAACGGCCGATATAGTTCTCGCCCAGTAACTGCAGGCATTCTGATGTTTCCATATTTTTTATGCCCGAGCTTTCGTTGTCCATTGATTTCATAAGTTGCGGTTTATTTGATCGTAAAGCGTCCCCTTACCTGCTGCCAGGTAAAAAGTTCCCCATTTTGTTGGGACTGTACCGCCCCCGCTGCTTCCCCGTTCTCGAAAGCGGATAAATTTGCGCCCATGGGACTGGGGATGTTCTTGCTGATGAGATACGTGGCACGTGTGGCGTCGATCAGTTTCCCGGGATTGCTAAAATCATCGACCACATACATCGCAATGTCCGCTTGATCACTTTCCTCAAGACCGTTCATCATACATTCTATGGAGTCGAACTTGAACGCCTTCCCCTTTTTGGTCACGTACTGTGCTGCATGCCGTTGGTCCACAATGGTCATGCTGCAAGAGTGACAGGCGTCGGAACCGTAATGAATGGGTTCGGGGCCGATGTTGCAAGAGGTCAGTGCCAATGGAACGGTCAGCAGTAGAAAAATCCGTTTTTTCATTTTCCTTTATTTTTCTGTTCAAATAGTGCAGTTCTTGACCGCGTGAGCGCTGCGCGGCCCATGCATTTTTCTCCCTCACTGGCTTTTCGCCAAAAACAAGATCCCCAACTAAACTTTGAAGTTAAGATCTACACCGCTGCCAACTTATAGGATTCTCGTTTCTTTACCGATTTTTGGCCCTTCCACCCCACAATAAAAGCCACAAGCGTTAGCATCATCCCCGTAAACATCATCCATGCACCTATGGCGGGAAGGGACGTAACGTCAAAATTCAACATTTTCTCATGGCCAAACAAGGGGGCGCTATAGGTCATGGGCGTACCATCGGGATGGGTCAGCTTCATAATGGCATTGGGCTTCAGGTTGCTGCCATAATCGGTCATCCAATTATTAAAATCGTACATGCCCAAAACGCCCAGGATGGACATCAGCATGAACCAGCCCAAAAACCATTTATAGCTTATTTTTTTGAAAAATCCCAATAGGCCGATCAATACGCCAAGGGCGACCATAGCGGCAATGACCTTTGGGAAGACCCCGAATTCCCACATATCCCCAGGCTTTGGGATGGTGCGCATGCCGATATAGTGGTTCAGGCCATCGATATTCTGGATATCGAATTCCTCCTCGCCCACTATTCCCTGGATATAAATGTTCATGCCCAAGGGATCGGGATACTGTGGCGCCCCCAGCTCAATGTTCCAGAGGGGGAACTTGAAGAGCCCCAGCAACAACAGGGAACCGATAATCATCAACAGTCCTGCTTTTTTCATGGTTTCTTTCTTTTTTTGTTACAAAAGCGGGAAGCTCTGGCAGCACAGCCCGCTCATCATCTGAAAAAATAAAATTTTAAGGGGCAAACTACTCGCCCAGCGACCAGGTCAGCTCCGTGTTCGAGTCCGCGGGGGATACCCTGACATACCCCGACATCTCCTGGTGCAGCGCCGAACAGAAGTCCGTACAGTAAAATGGCCATACGCCTATCTTCTTGGGGTACCACACCAAGGTCTCAGTCTGCCCGGGCATGACCAACAGTTCCGAATTCTCGGCCCCGATCATGGCAAACCCGTGCGGTACATCATAATCCTGCTCCAGGTTGGTCAGGTGAAAATACACCTTATCGCCAACCTTCACCCCTTCGATATTATCGGGGTTCAGATGGCTGCGGATCATGGTCATGTACACGTGGACCTCGTTGCCGTCGCGTTCCACCTTGACATTGGCATCGGAAGTGGTCGCATGGGGGTGCTTGTTCTCATCGAGCCTATAGATTTTCTTGGATTTCGACTGTATCAGCTCCGCAGGCACCATCGAGGCGTAATGGGGCTCCCCAATGGTCGGAAAATCAGAAAGCAGTTCCATTTTTTCGCCGGTAATATCGTACAGTTGGGCAGACTGGGACACTTCGGGCCCCGTGGGCAGATAACGGTCCTTGGTAATCTTGTTCATGGCCAGCAGGTATTTGCCCCAGGGCTTTCTGGAGTTCCCCCCCGGTATGCTCAGGTGGCCCGGTGAATAGTACGTGGGCTTGCGATCCAGAATTTCCCAAGTGCCCAGTTTCCATTTTACGACCTCCGAAGAAATAAAGAAAGTGGTATAGGCATTGCCCTTACCATCGAACTCGGTATGCAGTGGGCCCAGGCCGGGCTGTTTTACGGTACCGCCCAGCACATCCTCAAAATTGAGGATGGGAATGCCATAGGCCTCGCCGTCGAACTTTTTGTTCTTGATGGCATCCAGCATCTTGGTAAAGGAATGCACGGTCAGGTCTGCGGACAGTTTTCCGTTGCCCACGATATACTCTCCCGTGGGATCGACGTCGCAGCCGTGGGGAGATTTCGGGGTGGGCAGAAAATAGACCAGCCCCGGAAGTTCGGATGCATCGAGCACCCGGACCTCGTTTTCAATGGTCGAAGTGGCCATCTGTGTATCCTCATCATAGAGGTTGTGGGCATATTCCACCTTTTCGGTCTTGAACTTTCCCTCCTTGATATATTCTTCGGCCTTCTTCCAGTTGACAGCGGCGATAAAGTCCTTATCGTTCTGGGAAGCGTTCACCTCAAGAAGCGTATGAGCCTCCTCGGTATTGTAGGTGGTGACAAACACCCAGCCGTGGGATTTGTCCCTTCCCGGATGGACCAGGTCATAGGAAAAACCGGGCAGCCTTATCTGAAACGACAGGTCCATGTTACCGCTTTTCTGGTCTACGCTCAAAAAGGAAAGGCTCGCCTTGAAATTTCCCTTATAGTCCTTGATGGGCATATCCTTCTGGGGGGATCGGCACGGCAAAACGGGTGCCGGCGATCACGTATTCCGTGTTCTCGGTAACAAAGGCGGAACTGTGGTTCCCCGCACTATTGGGGATCTCCATGATCTCCGCAGTTTCGAACGTGGTGAGATCGACCCGTGCCACCCGTGGGGTGTTGTTGCCGTTCATAAAGATCCAGCGCCCGTCCAGCACCCCATCGGTCTGGGACATATCGGGGTGGTGGGTATCGTCCCAGGGGATAAAGCCATGGGTGGTATTCAACATCGGCTTGGTCTCCTCGTTGTAGCCATAGGCCTTTTCGGGATCCTGGGAAAATACCGGTACCACCTTTAAGAGCCTTCCGGAAGGGATGCCATAGACCGCCAACTGGCCGCTGAAGCCCCCGGACAGAAAGGCATAGAACTCGTCGTATTTGCCGGGTTCCACATAAACCCGTTCGGCGGCATTGGAACTCAAGGCCCCGTTGGATTCTCCACCTTGGTCATTACAACCTATAAACACCGTGGCAATGGCTATGAACGCAAGGGTTATGTAATTGGATTTTTTCATGTTTTCTTGATTTTCTTTAGACTTGGATTAATTGCCCTACAGGGTTCTGAAATACTCCAGTACCGCCCTGGCCTGATCCTCGGTGAGGCCCTGATCGGCCATGGGAGCCCCATTGAATTCCTGCAAAAGATCTTTTGCCAAAGGGTCTTCCTTGACCATGACCTGCGGGTTCAAGATCATGTTCATGACCCATTCTGGGCTGCGCCTTTCCAAAACACCTTTGGGGGCGGGCCCGATATATCTTTTGTCGGGCCTATGGCAGGCCAGGCACATTTGGTCATAGACCCCTTTTCCCTGGACCGCCAGGGCCTGGTCTATCTCGGCCTCCAGGGTCACGGAGGTAACCGGGCCGACCCCCTTATTGTCGAGAGCCACCCTTTGGGAGGCGGGTATTCCATCCGAAGGAACATCGGCGGTCTTTTCGGTCTTTTCCTGTTTTAGGCGAATGACCTCTTTTTTCTTTTCTTCCTTTCCCCCACAGGCCATCAGCATTACGGAAAAAAGCAGGGCGATACTTTTATTTTTTAGGTTCATTTTTTTGGTCGATTATAAATTACGAGCCAAAAGTAGGGGCCAAAAAGAAAGTATAATATGATATTTGTCATGTTCAGGATAAATATTCCTTAATCTCAATTGTTCATGAGGGATGATGGACCGCTGACCACCTTAATTTGATATGGCTTATAAGATCGTCCACGGTGCTTCCCTTAAGAGGCGGGCCTGACGATTTGGCCGTGCTCTGGGATGCCGATCATGAACCACGGGGGTACCGCGGCCCTGATCTGGACAGACCGGTTCTATGCAATGGGTCAAATTGTTAAATAACAGCTGATCCCCAATTCCCCAATGCCATTTAAAGGTTAAAAGCGTTATTTTTATACTATGCGTGTCTGTGATGAAAATAGCAATATATTAAAGCTGTTGTTGGAAGCGGTTTCCGAGGGCACCATCGTGGTCAACGAAAAGTAGGAGATCGTGGCCGCCAACATGCGGGCCAGCGAAATGTTCGGCTACCGGGACGAAGAGCTTTTGGGGCGGCCCTTGGAAATTTTGATCCCCCTCCCCTATCGAAAGGTCCACAAGGGGCACGTCAAGGATTTTTACCATGAACAGAAAAAAAGACGCATGGCCCAGGGGCGCAACCTCTGGGGTCTGCGTAAGAACAACGAAAAGTTTCCGCTGGAAGTGGGGCTCAACCCGCTTTCGCTCCATGGCAGCACCTATATCCTTGCCCTGGTCATCGATATCACGGAACGAAAAAAGATCGAGGAGGACCAAAAAATGAAGACCGCGGCCCTGGAGGCCGCGCTCAACGGCATAACCATTACGGACGCCCTGCAAGCGGACAACCCCATCATCTATTGCAACCCTGCCTTTAAAAAGATCACCGGCTACGACAAGGGCGATATCCTGGGCAAAAATTGCAGATTTTTGCAGGCCCGTGACAAGGATCAAAAAGGCGTGGAAAAGATGCGCCGGGCCTTAAGGGAGGGCAAGGCCTGTCACGTGGAACTGCGCAATTACAAAAAGGATGGCACCCTGTTCTGGAACGAGGTCTCCATCAACCCCATCCTGGACGGGGCGGGGCGCATAACCCATTTTTTGGGCATTCAGCAGGACATCACCCAGCGCAGGGCCGCACAGCAGGAAATCTTCCACCTGGCCAAGATCTTTGACGAATCCCTCAACCAAATCTACGTATTCGATGCGCAATCGCTGCTTTTCGTCAACGCCAACCAGGGCGCACGCAAGCACACGGGGTATACCCTGGCCGAGTGCAAAAGCATGAGCCCGTTGGACCTGAAACCGGAATTTACCGAAGCCAGCTTCCGTACCCTGATCGCCCCCCTGCTCAGCGGTACCAAAAAAAAGTAGATTTTGAGACCCTGCACCGTAGAAAGGACGGATCGACCTATCCCGTTGAAGTACACCTACAGGCCTCTACTTTGGGCAGCAGGCAGATGGTCGTTGCCATCGTTCTCGATATTTCAGACCGGAAAAACTATACCCAAAAGCTCGAAAGGACCGTTGAGCAGCGTACCCAACAGTTAAAAAAAGCCCTGGAGACCGAAAAGGAGCTCAACGGGCTGAAGACCAAATTCCTGTCCCTGGTGTCCCACGAGTTCAAGACACCCCTGAGCGGTATATTGATCTCCGCCACTTTGCAATCGCTCCTTTATAGTTGCATCATCGCGCTCGCTCGAGGCTGTTTTAACATGTCGGTTCATAAGTCCTACGGGCACTCTATGCTTCGTAAAAAATCTGGTAAACTACCTCGGGGCAAGCCCACGAGGCATTTAGCGGAAAAAATTTTTCACTTCTCGAGGCAAGCCTCGGGGAATTAAACCCAATAGAGATTAAATGGGAATAATGTAAATTATCAATTCTGATGTATAAATCTTCCATAAAATAGATTAGCTTTATTGTACAGGATTTGCCTGAATTACAATGCCTTATGGTAATTAGGTAAGCCAATTACTTATTTCTGCAAATCTGATTATAAGCTTTCTATTACCTACTGATGGTACCGTTGGAATTCCATGACCCTATTTGAGGGATAAAAATCATGAATTCGATAGTTGAAAAGAGTAAACTAACGACAGACTTAAACGTATTCATTATGGATTTGAACAATACCCACTTTCCAAGATGTCTAAAAGTCCTAAAGGAATCCATATTCTTTAAAAACCTGAGTATTAGCGCTCTGAAAAGCCTGTAGTTACAATGTCCAAGAGGAATTGGATAAAAGATACCTTCAAAAAGGTAACGAGATTTCATTCTAATTGCAATTTATAGTCTCCGGTCGATTAAAAGCGTATAAATAACAGGGAAAAAGAAGTGGACCTAAACCCTGAAGACCTAAGCAAAACCAAAAAACCACCAGCACGACCTGGCAAGCGCAATGAAAAGGATTTTTACAAGGATATGACAGGAGAGGATCTCGATGTTCCCGGGTCTGAAGCAGATGAGGCTAAAGGCAATTCTGGAAATGAGGATGAAGAAAATAATTATTACAGCCTTGGAGGGGACGACCATAAGGATCTTGAAGAGGACAAGGGATAATGAAATAATAGTACACAGTCATGGATTAAATCTAAAGTCATAAGCAATGATACCACATTTTACGGAAGCTGAAAAAGCGGTTCATTATCCTGTGGATAGGCGTGCCTATTTAGGTATGAGTAAGTATACGAAGATGTTACTGCTGGTACTTTGTATTGGCATATTCGGTGCGGCATGGCTGCAATACCTGGTGTTCGGTCTGCCGGAGACTGCTTCTGCGCCTTTTTTACCAGTACGACCGGGTGAACCTTCAGGTTTCCCCGTGTGGATAAGCCTGAGCCACTGGGTCAATTTCTTTTTCCTTATGTTGATCATAAGAAGCGGGCTTTCCATTTTGGCAGATCATCCACGCCTGTACTGGAACAATAGCTGTAAACCCAACTCTTCATGGATTCGCTTTACCCCTGCCAACATACCGATCGATAGGGCGTACACCGCTAAAGAGGATGCCCGCTACCTTAACCCCATAGCCGGCTTACCGGGATACAAGCATACCGTGGGCATCGCAAGGGCATGGCATTTTCTTACCGTTCCTTTTTTTCTTTTGAACGGTGCCGTTTTTATTTTCCTTCTGTTCTATACCGACCAATGGCAACGGTTAGTGCCCGTATCATGGCAAATCATACCTGATGCCTGGAATGTTTTTGTCCATTATGCCACCTTTAATTTCCCTGCTGAACCCAATGGGTTTTATCATTTTAATGCATTACAGCAGCTCGCTTATTTTGGGGTGGTATTTATTTTGGGACCGCTTGCCATGCTGACCGGCATGGCCATGTCCCCCGCCATAGAGAATCGTTTTCACTGGTATCCAAAATTGTTCGGTAACAGGCAGGGCGCCCGTTCCATTCACTTTTTGGTGATGGTCGCCTTTTGTGTTTTTATCGTTATCCATGTGAGTCTGGTAGCCGCCACGGGATTGGTGAGAAATATGAACCATATTGTCATGGGGACCGATAATACGGAAAGCTACACCGGACTTTATATAGGGATAGCCATTGTTTTGGCGACGATTGCCTTTGCCTTTCTGGCCCACTGGCTTTCTTGGCACAGACGGCGTTCACTCCAATTCCTGCAAGCATCGGTCAACGGAAGGCTTTGGAAATACACCATAAACCGTTTTAAAGTAAAAACCAAATATCAAAAAAAAGATATTACCTCTTATTTCTGGTTGAATGGAAGAACTCCCGATTCGGAAGAATGGGCAACTATGACCGAAAACAACTTTGCAGACTATAAACTTAAAATAGGTGGCCTGGTGGAAAATCCCATTGAGTTATCGTTGGAAGAACTTAAGAAAATGGGCAAGGAACAAAACATTACCATGCACCATTGTATCCAAGGCTGGTCCGGCATAGCGGAATGGGGAGGATTACCGCTGGGCAAAATCATTGAACTGGTGAAACCTGACCCTTCTGTAACAACAGTTGCCTTCTTTTCCTTTGGTGAAGGTTTATACGGCGGCACCTATTATGATACGCATACGCTCGACAATTGCATGAACCCTAATTCCATACTGGCCTGGGAAATGAATTACGAACCGCTTTCCCTGGGGCATGGGGCACCGCTGAGGTTGAGGGTCGAAAATCAGTTGGGCTATAAGATGGTAAAATGGATAGAGCGGATCGAGTTTGTAAAGTCAGCGAAAGATCTGGGCAAGGGCTTTGGTGGAAAAAATGAAGATGACGAATATTTTGATTTATTGGCAGACAGTTAAACAATTAAAAAACGGAAAAGATGAAGCACCCATTTAAAATAGGCGACCATGTAAAATGGAATTCGGAAGCCGGTTATGTATCGGGCAAAATCATAAAAATACATACTTCCAATTTTGATTATAAAGGCTATACACATCACGCCACCGAAGAGGATCCACAATATGCCATAAAGAGCGACAAGACCGATCATGTGGCGGTTCATAAAGGAAAAGCACTCAAGAAAATCAGTAAATAGATTTTCGAATTAAAATACATAAACATGGAAATAAAAAGCAATGATTCAACAGACTTAAGGCCCGAAGGAGAACGATTGATGGATGCTCCAATGGTAAGCATAGATATTCCTGAATTTATAAGGCAATTAAAAACAGAGACCACATGGCAAACGAGCGACCGCAATGCTATTACCGTTTTTAAAACCAATGGACTGCGTATTGTATTGATTGCCCTGCACGAAAACGCTGTTCTGAAAAAACATACCGCCGATGGCATTATAAGTGTGCAGGTACTGGAAGGGGAAATAAATTTCAGCACGGACAACCAATCAAAGCTGTTAAAACAGAACGGTATGATTGCTTTACATGCAGGATTGTCCCATAGCGTAAAAGCAATAAAAGAATCGGTGTTCCTATTAACGCTAACCACCTCTCTGGATAAATGAAATTTCTGTTCATATAAAACAGGCAAAACAAATAAACATGAAAAAAAAATCACTTATCACCATCACTGCCATTATTGTAACGCTTTTGATAGTTTTATTTCTTACCGTTGTTTTCGGCGGTATCTATAATGTGGGCACCACGGACAAGCACATAGCCCCAGTGGAGTGGGTATTTAGAAAAACGATGGAAAGTTCAGTTCGCAGCCATGCTAAATATATCAACGTGCCCGATTCCATAGACCTACAGGATAAAAAACTGGCGAGGAAATTTTATGGTGCCTATACCAAAGCCTGTCAAGCCTGTCACGGAGCACCCGGACGAATGGATGTATATTTATCCGGCAGCCCCTGATCTGACAAGTGAAGCTGTTGTTGGAAAATGGACCGATGCCGAACTTTTCTGGATCATCAAGAATGGAATTAAAGATACGGGCATGCCAGGCCTTGGGCCGACACATGAAGCTGGACCAATGTGGGGCGTAACAGCTTTTGTAAGACAATTGCCAAATACATCTCCCCAGGAATATCTGATAATGGAAAAGTGGTTTAAAGAAAATGGGGAAGGGAATGAGGAACTGGATGAATATCAATCGCGCAAACTGAAAAAATAGATATTCCTCAAATATCCTTGGACCTTCTGACTTAAAGCAAATTGCTGATGAACGATAAAATAACTAAAACTATTTGGACAGTGGGACATTCTACCCGCACCCTGGAAGAAGTAATGGAAATGCTGGATTCTTTTCAGATAAAGGCAGTAGTTGATATCCGAAGCTATCCGGGGTCAAGGCGTTATCCGCATTTTAACAAAGAGGCTTTGGAAGTTTCTTTGCCGGTAAATGATGTTCGGTATTTTCATATAAGAAACCTTGGAGGAAGAAGGAAGGCAAAAGCGGATTCAAAAAATACAGTTTGGCACCATCCGGCTTTTAGGGGGTATGCCGATTATATGGAAACGGACGAATTTAGGGAAGGAATACAGGAGCTTGAAAAAATCGCAATGCGCCAACGGACGGCCTATATGTGTTCTGAGGCCGTGTGGTGGCGTTGCCATCGCTCCATGGTCTCAGATTTTTTAAAAGTGCGGGGATGGGATGTATTGCATATCATGGGGATAGGAAAAGAAACAGAACATCCCTTTACTGCACCTGCGGAAATCGTAGGTGGGGTATTGACCTATGGAGAAAATGAAATAAAGGGCGAGTCATCTTAAGCTTTTATCAATGCCCAAGGAATTTTAAAGTAACAAATAAATATGACTTCAAGCCGTATTAGCAATTTGCGTGGCCAACGTATGCCCTTCAAATTATATACTTTTCCAAAGCAGGTTTGGAGTTGCTAACTTAGCCCGCATAGAAAGTTAAGAACAATAAACTCTTAATTTTGAAAAATGATGAAAACCCGTAAGAAATACGATAGCTCCTTTAAAGAAAGAGCCGTCCAATTAAGCAAGGAAAGGAAGAACCTTTCTGAGCTTGCCCGCGAACTGGGAATATCTCCAGCCCAATTATATAAATGGCGCAAGGAAGAAGAAGAATTTGGGGAGGGAAGTTTCCCGGGAAATGGAAACCTGAAGCAGACTCCCGAACAAGAGCGCATAAACACTCTTGAGAAAAAGCTTAGAGATGCCGGACTTGAGCGTGATATATTAAAAAAAGCAATCTTTGTTTTAAGCTGCTTAACTGCCAGTTGCTGTAGTCTTTTAATTGCTGTGTTCGGTTGTCTTTTCATATCCTAAAAGAGTTTAGTTTGAAAAGAATGGGTTAATCTGCCAAACTCGTCAGGATTAGTAGTTAAGAGCCTTGCATAATTTTTAGTATAAGGGCAAAGCTCATCTTTAATTGATTCAACTAGTAGTCCAACTTTTTCTAAATTACGCTTATATCTGCATCCGGCTTCTACCGGGAATATTAAGTGCAGCGCACAAAGCTTTTTTTGTAGTGGTAACGTGCTTTAATCCGATATTGAAAAGTTGTTCCTCTTTGTAGGATTTTTGAAGATGGGATATGGATAATCCTGTACCTTTTTCTATCTGTTTTTGAATGGTATCTAATATAAAACACCTATCTTGACTCAGTCCTCCGCTAAAAGGATTAAGGCCGTTTGTATCTCGTGTACTCATGGCCTTATTTTTTTAGTGGGGTTAATGATTCTAGGACTTCGGAACGCTTATAATAAACACGTCTTCCGCATCCATAACTTTGAAGTTTACCTGATTTTGTCCTTTTCCAAAGGGTGCTTTTGGTAATGCTTAATAAATCGCAAACTTCATCTCGTGTCATTATCTGCTCGGACTGTTTTAATTCCGATTGATTGTGATTGTCCTTCAATACGTCCTTAATGGCCGTTTTAAAATCTTCAATGAGTTGCTGGCTGGTAGTGCCTTGTAGAATAATCTGATTTGTTTCCATTACTATTGTTTTTAGTATTACAGAAAACAAAGATGTATCTAACTGAACGTTAAACACTTGTAGTACCGTACTGTACCAGTACTGATTTTAGTATCGTGCCTTAATAGTTGTTTAGGTTGAGTTTTAAGGGTTGAAACTTTAGCTTAATTCAACACCTTTTTTCTCGAGCTTAATTAGTGAGTTTTTTAGCTAAAAAGGGTTTCTCGAAGTTCATTTTTTTTTAGCCATGAACGCTTTTCAATGGTATATTTAATTTTGTCCTTAAAGGTTGGGGCTATTTCTAAATTATTTTCCCCACAATAATCAGCGATTTCATTTAATTTATTTGGTCTACTAAAAATGTTATTGTTAATGTTGTCTCCATTACCCCAACTCAAATTTATAATTGAGGTTATAGAGCTGGCATTATTTGGCATAAGGTGTCGTGCAATAGCAGACCCGCTTTTGTAATTTTCGTGAAGAATATCCATTTCTCCAGTTGCAAATAGTAAGCCCATCTTGAACCAATTGGGCTTGTTTTTAATATTGCTTTGAGGTGTTTCTGTTTCGGCATCCAGCAATTCAATCAAATGATTTTTTAAAAGAATGTGCTTAAAATAAGCCTGCTCCGCTTCAACTCGACCAATATCATTCCATGGGTCATAGGTGGAATAAGTGTCGTAATAATTACCTTCAAGAATCCTAATTATTTCAATTTTTTTATAAGTTTTATTTGAATCAAAAACGTGAAGGTTTTTGTGATTCCCGTTATAATCGTGTTTTGGTCGTATCTGGTTGATTCTCATGTATTCTCTTGCTTCATCCTTCTCATCTTTTAAATTCTTTAATTCATCTTCAATAATTTCAACTCTACGATCACTATTCAAACGTCTTTTAAATTCTGGATCATTAATATGCTGCTGAAATAATCTTTCAGCATTGTAAATTAAAAACCATTTGGAAAACTCGATGTTTTTATTCAATTCGGCAAAGTGCTCATCTTTGAATTTCCTAACTAGATTTTTTAAGCTCAAAACTTTGTACTCTCCATTCAACCAACAATCGCCAATAAACAACCATGTGTTATTACCACTATATCCCATAATAAAAGATTGCCTAGAATTTAAATAATCTAGTTTTTCTTCAATTGAATTAAATGAAGTTAACCCTTGATTGAGGTAAGCATAAACTTCTGGACAGTCAATTTTTAAGAGTAAATTACAATCTGCCATTTTCTGATTTTTTGATAAACATGGATGTAAGGAAATTTGTCAGGCTTAATTAATTTGATACGTTTCTCAATACTTGTAGTTGAGGTTCTTTTTTCTCTTTGGCTTGCAGCTTGCCAAAGTATTCCATCATTTGATGTGCGTTATCGTAAGAAGTACGACCTATGTACTTTAAAAACATCTTTTCCGTACCATGCCCTGTGATATTGATTAAAATAGGCGTGGGTATCTTGCCGTAGAGATTAGATGAAAATGAACGCCTACAAACATGTGATCCTATTAATTCATACTTAGGATAGAAGCCTGGAGTTTTGGGTTTATTTATACTTTTCTTTTTAGTTTCTAAATACTTAGCTCCTTTAATGATTTCATCCAATCCCGCAGCTTCGCATATTTCCTTTATGTAATCATTGAAGTTTTGCAGCGCGATAGGGTAAGGCATGCCATTTTCTATAATCTCAATCGCTTTTGGTAATAATGGGATAGCTACCATTTTCCCTGTTTTCTGTTGATTGAGTTCTATGATCTTAATGCCGTTAGTGGCTTTTACGTGATCTGCTGTTATTTTGATGAGGTCGCTGAATCGTTGCCCTAATTGACAACCCAATAGAAGCCATTTGCGCGCGTTTATGAGAGCTTCTCTAGTTATGCTAGTATCTGCTATTAATTCTTGTTCATCGGTCGTTAGAATGATTATATCCTCACTTTCCTTTTTTTCTGAAAATCCCGAAATATGCTTTAATTGTTTTGAGACCTCAATATCCTTACTTTCTGCATGGTGGCATACTGCCTTTAGATTATCAATATTTTTGCCTACGTAGTTAAGGCTGTAACCCTTTTTAAAAAGCCAGTCGGTAAATTTATCGGCAAACTTTGAGTTAACCTCTTTAATTAAAAAAGGCTTCGCTTTATTACTTTCTTTTTCAAAACGTAGAATTGTATTTTTAAAAGTACCGTAACCCTTTATCCTGCTTAAGGACAATCCTATTTTACCGTTTGGTTTTTTAATACGGTTGGCATTGTCAATGATAAACTGAATATGATTTACTAAATGATCTCTTTCTGTGGTTGGGGTCTTGCCGTGAATGGCATTAATTTGAGCCTGTAACCATTCACCGTTTATTACGCTTTGAGACTTTACCGCATCATTGAAGGAATATTTTACTTTGACCTTTAAGTCCGAAAGGTGCGCATCTAGGTTTTTAAAAACCTCATCGCTATTTCTTTTGCGTTTTTGTACTGTTTGGGTTTTATTATCCCAATCTTTGGGATCAATAGAATAACCCGTTTTGCGTTTGAAGTCTTTACCCGCCCCGTGACCTAGTACAAGTCTAATGTAGATGTTTGCGGGTGCAGTCTTACTTTGTAATAAGAATTTGATTGAAGCCATAGTATTATCTTTTGAACAATTCAAAGATAAAAACTCTAGTCGATATCTAGTCGATATTACCGCGATTTAATACCATTTAATACAATCTTAAGCGAATGTATTATTTAAGTAATCCCGTAATCACTGGGATTTTAGATAGTGTTGGGTTTTATAAGGTTTTGATATTATTGTCCCGCCCCATGAACGGCTTGAAAAGATCCCGACGCTTTTCCTCCCCTATCTCCCGGCCACCGTTGGATACGGAGATGCTTAATTTTCCACCCTGCGTGCTTACATTCACATGTATGGGGGTCGTAGGGTCACCGTGCTTCACCGCGTTGCTTAGCAGGTTTGAGAGCAGCTGACCGATCCTCTGCGGGTCGCAAGCCACCTGATGGTCGAGTTCCACCGAGGCGGTGAGCATGCGTTCGGGATCTAAGGTGCGAGACTCGCCTACGATTTGGTCTATGCTCGCCCGAAGCGCCTTTCCATCGGTGGTAATCTCCAGTTTTATACCCTCGCCTAGATTGCCCTTTGCGAAACCTAGCAGGTTGTCTATAAGACCCTGCATCCTGTAGGTGGTTGATTTAATGGCGAGGGCCATTTCTGCCCCCTTGTCGGAAAGATCCTCTGTCTGCATCAATACGTCGATGCCCATCCGGGTGGCACCCACGGGATTCCTTAGGTCATGCGCGAGTATAGCTATGAACGTCTCGCGCAGTTCCCCATGACTGCGCTCCTCCCTAAGGTCAGTGGTTAGGCGTTCCAGATCCTCGACCGCACCCAGATGGTAGGTTATAAGCTGAGAGAAAAGCTCAAAAAGCTCGGTCGTCTCCCGGTTCTTGAGCTTCGCCGGCATAGGATCTATGGCACAGAGGATACCAAAGAAACCACCGTCGCGGCGAAAGATAGGAAAGGATACGTAGCTCTGGAAACCGTACCTGGCCGGGGTATGGTGGCCAAGGTACTCCGCGTCCTCTTCAACGTGCTCGATGACTATTGGACGGGGACGTTGCAGGATCTCGTTGCACAGGGTGGTCTCCAGTACCAACTCGTCGCCAGTGGAAAGCCCGAAGCCGATCTCGTCCCTTGAAACGCAGGTAATCCATTTTTTATCGGTGACCCTGGCCACGGCGGCAAAGCCCATGCCCGTGGTCTTGCAGATTACATTGAGAAGGGAGGGTATGGCACTGATCCCAGCAATATTAACTATATCTCTTTTGAGCTCTGGACTCAGGTCATCGTTTATCATTGTCTTTACATTATGTTTGAAAGGCCCTAAAATTAACTTAAATATATAAATTAATGAAATCCGTCAGATCCCGGATCCTGTTATAAAATTTTGATGGCAGGGTCAATGCGTAATTTTAATTTGTTTTTTGGCAAGATTGCTTTCGGCAAAGAACCTTGGTGGGTTCTAAGATAACAGCTGGATCTTTGGCACACGATGTAGCAAGAGCCATCGGAAATCCTTTAATAGACTGCGATGGAGGAAGGCCATATCTGTTTATGGCTTCTGAGAGGATTTTATAAGCAGCAAGTAGGTTGAGAGCCGATATGAACTTTTGTTGGCCCTTTCCATCAAATTACAAAGTACATTGAAATTATCTTCGTTAAACTGTACTTTATTCAAGATCAGACCACCGCCCGGTTCGATTTCTAATTTTAGTGTTTCGGCAAAAGGCATTAGCGCACAAACAACATATTCCCATTTCACGGGGAAGGTTGCTTATGTTTGGCATTCACTTTCCCGTTTTTACGTCAAGCACCAAATGCTTTACCCGGCCTCACATATCAGAATATCTTTTTGAGCAATAGTAAAAAGATAATGGCCCCGATAATAAAAATAACGAATATCACCTTGGCTATACCAGCTGCAGCGTCGGAGATTCCGCCAAAACCAAAGATGGCCGCAACAATGGCGATGATAATACAAATGACAAACCATTTCAACATAATATATGATTTTAGATTAGACACTTAAATCTACAAAAAAATGCTTGAAAAAATGTGATTTTAACTTAATGGTAAATTCATCGGATAAAGATTTTCCTACCTTAATATTCCGTTCTTTCCAAATATTGATTGATCCTAAAAAAAATCCCTAACACTAGCGGCATAGGTATCTGTTGTTTGTTTTCAAATTCACCATTAATGATTCAGCGGCATGAGTTCACCTGTTATGAATTCATCGTATCTGATATTATCCATTTTTACGAAACTATTTCAACCTTGTTTCAGCTTATAATTTTTATTAAAAGCGCGCGCGAAATAACCCTCCCAGCACGAATTTTCACGTTCTGAGGGGTCAGGTTTCTCAAGTTATTGTTAACCTACACTCATTTTCGTTTTAGTGCAAAACCGTATTAATGAAATCAATTTCCTCCTTTCTTAGAGAGGAAGAATAATAGTCAACAGCAAAATGATATTTATAGTATCAAAGTTGCATGATGTAGGGTACGTTTTGGTTCAAAGACTTTATCGATTATCTGCCAGAAGTAGATCAAACGATCATTAAATTGACCGATGCCCATCGTGTGCCTATTTCCGTAGTTCTTCTTTTCACGATGCATGCATGGGAGAATTAAACCCACAGCAATTAAATATTTTCTTGTCTGCCCTTGAGGCGTACTTCAATTTTCTTCTTTTTTTCAGTCACCCGTTTCATCAAATCCATCAGATCGGAATCATTTTTTTCTTTATAGATTTCATTAATGCCCAATATCAATCGTTTCGCTTCACGAGATGCATTTACACGATCGCTGGTCGACATATTGCTCATCGTACTATCTATAAAGTCATGTGCTTCTTTTATTATATCCATAATTAATGTTTTTTTATTCTTTGTTTGTAAAATAACCTTGTATTAATTTAAGTAATTTATGCTTATTAATCGGTTTTAACATGTAAGTATTGCATCCCACCCTATTTATATTTTCTTTATCAAATGATAAACCTGAGGCTGTTTGGGCTATTATTATAACATCTTTGTTAAATTGACGGATTTGTCGAGTTGCTTCATAGCCATTCATCACGGGCATTTGGATATCCATAAGGATTAGATCAATGTCAGGATTATTTCTGAGAATAGCTACAGCCTCCACACCTGTTTTTGCTTCAAATATCACAAAACTATAGTCTTGAACCATGATAGCCAAGAGCATTCTCGAAATTTTATCGTCCTCTACTATTAATACTTTTAGCGTAAGCGCTTTAAGATTAACTTCTGTACTGGTTTTATTAGATGTATCCTTATTTATATTAGAAATTTCTCTTCGTTGTTCTGTGCCATAGGGCAGCGTAAAATAAAATACGGAACCTTTTCCTTCCTCACTTTCGACCCAAATTTTCCCGCCGAGCATTTCTACATACGCTTTAGAAATTGACAAACCCAATCCTGCGCCCTGAGATGCCATTTTATTAGAAATATCGGCTTGTATGAAACGCTCAAAAATTGCCATCTGTCTTTCCTTGGGTATCCCAATTCCCGTATCCTTTACATAGAACTCCAACTCGCTATAGTCATTTTCTTTTTTAACAACATACCCCAGTTCGATTGCGCCGACTTCTGTATTTTTAACAGCGTTTTTGACCAGATTGGTAAGAATGGAATATATTTTTTCGCTGTCAGATCTAATAAATGCTTCTTTTGCCGGCAAGGTGTTTTTAACTAAAAAACGTATTCCTTTCTCTTTGATCTCGGGCTTAAAGAAATTGTGAATAAATTTTATTTTTTGGTTTATATTCATTTCCTGAATATTGGCCTCCATCAGTCCAGATTCTATCTTTGAAATACAAATAATATCATTTATGATATTGAGCATACGTATTCCACTTTTCTTAATGATTGCAATATACTCTTGCTGCATCTCCCCGGTCAGATGAGGCTCTCTCAATAAATCGGCAAAACCAAGTATGCCATTCATGGGCGTCCTTATCTCGTGGCTCATATTAGCCAAAAATGCTGATTTTAACCTGTCGCTTTCTTCAGCACTTTCCTTGGCCTGCAGCAACTCTGCCGCGCGCTTCTCTTTTTCTTGATTTTGAAAGGTAAGCTCTTTATTGGCAATGAGCAATTCGGCTGCGAGCTTTGATCTCTCTTTATTTTGAAAGACCAGTTCAATATTCGCGACAACCAACTCTGCCGCAAGCCTTGCTTTTTCTTCGTTCAGGAATTTAACCTCCAGATTAGCCAGTATCAATTCGGCGGCGCGTTTTGATTTCTCTTGGTTTTCCAGAGAAATAGCGCGAAGCGCGATAGCCAATTCTTGCCTAAGTTGACTTTGTCTGTTTATGTCAAGATCCTTTAGAGAAAATAAAAATTCCTGTTGTATTCCCTTCAACTCGTCCTTGAGTCCTTCTTTATATTCGCTCTGATCCTTCATTGATTTCTTTTTAATAGTGCAGGATCATGTCTATCGATCTATTTTAAATGAAATAAACGTGTAAAAATTATTGCCGTGATGGGATTTAATACTTCTAACTGCACGATTTCTTTTAATTAGTATCTTTGAAAATGTCTTTCATTTTTAAAGATAAGCGACACCAAAAAGTATAGATATCCAAATAGGCCTACTAGGCATGGAAAAAGACGATTTACCTTAATTTACTATCAGTTATTTCTTTTACTCTACCAATGATGTTTTATTCTTTAAATCATTATGAAAGAGGAAACTGCAACAAAAGATATGAAAAAATTTAATAAACTAACTCATTTGATATATTTTTTGACCCAAATAGATAAATAATTGGCTCAAATTGGCTATATACTTTGAATTTTGCTTATAACATTAAACAGTGCAGATTTTTAATCACTATCTGGATAGAAAACCCTCTCTGCTCAATGGAAACCCTATAAAGGAAATTCAAGACTTATTCGTATATTTGCATTTATCAATGTATAAAAAAGACAATTTTGAATCTTAAGCAAGTTGAGAAAATTTCCAAAGCCTTGGGAGACCACAATAGGCTAAAGATTCTAAAGGCTATTCAATCCCATAAAGGGAAATTGGACTGTACACTAATCGTATCTTTTTTAGATCTAGCGCAACCATCGATCAGCCATCATATAAAAAAATTACTGGAAGCCGAACTGATAGAATCCCATAAAGAAGGACGCTTCTATTCATATTCCCTGAAAGAGGAAGTTCTCAATGCTTACCTAGACACTTTGAAAAAATTATAACAGTTTTAAAGAAAACATCGAAATATTTAAATATATGAATGCAAAAAAGACAGCCTATTCCATTTTAGACCTTGCCCTGATCCCAAAGGGAAGTACTATAAAAACGACCCTGAACAACTCCCTGGCCCTGGCAAAAGCAGCAGAATCATCTAACTACAAACGCTACTGGTTTGCAGAGCACCATAATGCCGAATATATAGGCAGCAGCGCCACTTCCATATTGATAGGATATGTTGCTGAAAATACATCTACTCTTCGTGTAGGTTCCGGTGGAATAATGCTCCCCAACCACTCTCCTTTGATTATAGCTGAACAATTTGGAACACTGGCGCACCTGTACCCTGACCGCATTGACTTGGGCATTGGCAGAGCCCCAGGCACAGATGCGCAAACCGCCGCCGCCATACGCGCTGACTTTATGGAGGCTGCGCATTCTTTCCCAAAAGAGATAGAAAGAATTCAGAGGTATTTTTCCCCTGAAAATAAAAGCTCAAAAGTGAGGGCCACCATCGCAGAGGGCACTGGGGTGCCCCTGTATATTTTGGGCTCCAGTACAGACAGTGCTCACCTGGCAGCGAAAAAAGGGCTGCCCTACGCCTTTGCCAGCCATTTTGCTTCAACCCATTTGCACAATGCTTTACGCATCTATAAGGAAGAATTCAAACCTTCCAAATTTTTGGAGCAGCCCTACACAATGGCCGGGGTCAATGTATTTGTCGCCGATACTGACGAACAGGCCAAAAGGCTGTTCACCACGGTGATCAGAATGTTCGTCGGCGTACTCACCGGAGCCAAGGATGCACTGCAACCGCCCTCGGAGATGACCGAAGAATTAAAGGAAATGTACGACCATCCTTCGGTATACCAAATGCTGAAATATTCTTTTGTTGGAAGTAAAGAAACCGTAAAAAAACAGGCAAAAGCCTTTCTTAAAGAGACAAAGGTCAATGAAATTATCGCGGTATCCACGATGTATTCTATTGAAGATCGAATAAGATCCACTGAACTGTTTGGTAAGATCATGACGGAAATAAACCAAGAAGAATATGAACTGTCCTTGTAAAACACTCTAAATCTAGGAAGCTACCTTTGTAATTTGTTCGCAGGCAATACCGCAAAATTTACTGGATTCTTGTGACAGATTGGACGTGGAACAAAACAATCAACAATTGAACAGGTATTATTGGAATAATAATTTTTGAACATTTCAAGGGTCGTTTGAATGTCTTTAATAATAAAGCGAAACTGTTGATGTTCTTTTAAAAGTCTCGCTTTACCGCAAATTTCTTTAAATAGTAATGTGTTAAATAAGACATCGAAATACCTAGAATATACAAGTACCTTAAGTTAACTATAGATTTTAAATTCTGCTGTATATAACTAAAATACAAAAGATTATCATGCAATTAAGCAAAAATAAAAAATTTATTAAATATGTAATTATTATTTATTACCGACTTGAATTTTAATGCAAATAGGTTTAATTTAACAGGTCTATTTAAAATATACAAAATGTTACATAATCCCCTTTTTACGCTTTCTTTTAAAAATACCGAGCAGTATGAAAAGACTTGGATATCCCGAAAATTTTCACAGTTCATTTTCTGGCTGGCTTTAAGCCTGCTATGGCTACCATTAAATGGGTTTGCTCAGACAGAATGCCCCTCCATTAATGTAAAAATCCAAAATATAAATAATAGTAAAGGGGTTATCGCCTGTGCGATTTTTGAATCTGCTGAAGGTTTCCCCGATAAATTCCTGAAATTCGCATCCAAGGTTATGATAACACAAATTCAAGGAAAGGATGGGAGTTTTGAGTTTTCAGATATTAAACCTGGAAAATATGCCATTGCCGTTATCCATGATGAAAACTACAACGGCGAACTGGATACTAATTTCCTTGGAATTCCGACGGAAGGTTACGGTTTTTCCAGTGGTGCAAAGGTTACAATGAGTGCTCCTTCGTTTTCCGACGCTGAATTTTCATATGATGGAGGAAATCTGCAAATGTCTATATCTCTTAATTACTAAAATTTAAAATCACTTTAGGCTGCTTTTAGATTTCAACTCAGATCTTCAGCAGTCAAACTTAAATGCTAAACATTTGTTTCACGAAACGACAAGAATAAGCCTTAAGTCATTTTTATAAAAAAACCTCTCTTTTCGTATTAAAATCGGCAGTTTTTGTGCTGAAATTAGCTAAAACTAAGCGGTATTTATTTAGTTAATACGTCCAGTAGGATGAACCAGATTCTATAAAATAAATGGGTGTATCTTTAATAAATCCCTTTAGCCAGTCGGCACAATATCGCATGCCGCTTTCTTCAGAATTAATGTGTCCTAAGAAAATTATTGCTTTTTTTTCGCCTTGGGTAACCGCATCTCTTACATACTCATACGTTTCCCATTGGGGCACTTCTCCCGCAATAACAACATCAATTTCCGGATCTCTCAGGACTTGCATGTGCACGTCACTTCCTGAAGCTCCAGGTACGTAAGCTACTTTTGTAAGTTTCATTTCTGGGTTGCCCACGACGTTAAAACGGGGTTTAGGAAAAGTCTTTTTCAGATTTTCTAATAAAGCGGTTAATGTCATTTCAGGGAAAATAAATTTATACGGACTATCTTTTGCCTGATATTTTTCCCATCCTAATTTTGCAATCATTCCAGTTATGATAGCGTCTGGCTCCATACTATGAATGTAGTCATGAAAGCGCCAAACTACAAGCCCATTATCAAGTATGAATTTTTTCTTTTTGAGATAGACAGAATCCTGTTGTAGTTTTTCGGTTTGATCTAAATGATTATAATAAAGAGGTTCATGCGCTATAACAAGGTTGCACTTATTTTCAACAGCTTTTTTTAAAACTTCCATTGTGGGAAACATACAGGTGACAATACCTTTAACGGGCGTTGCAGGGTCGCCCTCTTTAATAACATCTACGGTATTGGGAATAGGTGAGACACCGGTTTTTTCAATTATCGTTTCGATTAAATCTGAGGCTGAAATGAAATTATCCTTATCACTTTTTTGGCTTTGAACAAGAAGCGGAAGGAGAATTATAATGAGTAAGTAGATTTTTTTCATGATGGAGATGTTAAGCCTTATAGTGAAAATCAGATTATTAAAATTAGTTTTTAGCTTACTTATTGGCGTTATTTTATCCCGGATTTTGAATTTTATTTCTACTCAATTATCTGGCTTATAAAGGCTAATAACTACTTTTTACCTTTTCAATTTCACTTTTTATTCTTTTAATTATATCAACTTTCGCACCGGTAAAAACATATATCGTAGTTCCAAATTCGCGTGCATATTTATTTGTAATTGAATCTGCTATAACTGCCGTAGTAAAAATCACACCTTCTTAGAAGGTGGCTTTGGCTAGCCCCCATAGGGGGCGACAGGGGCCTGTTCTAAAAATCGACCAGATTCAATTATGCAACAAAAAAGCAAATCGAAATCAAGCTGTAAATACAGGCATAGCCATCAGGACATGACCACCTGCAAAGCAGGTGGATTTTTAAGGTGAATTAAAATAGGGACTGGTTTCCTCAAACTCCGTTTTTTCTTCGGCAAATTCTTTAACCCTTATCAAATTGACGTATTTTTTGTCAAGATCAATCCAGTTAATATAATCTGCACTTAGCGAAGTCGCTTTTAATTCCTTTTTTGAATAATAGTTTATTGCTCCTGCCTGACCATAATTATCGCAGAGTATAAGCGTTGCATCTGTGGCTGGTAATTTATCATAAATTGAATCTACTTTTGAGGCAAGTTCTTTCCACCCAAGCATATCAGCATAATCCTGGGGAATTAAATGATCCTTCCCGTCTTCCCATCGCAGTGATCCTAATTTTTTATAATTGCTTGAATGCGCTACAATATATTCAGGGCTTTTGTTAGGAAATGAAAATTGATACATTGGTATAAAGAACAATATGGAAATTAAAACGAGTGCGACTCGTAAAAACCTTCTTCTTTTTTCTATTAGAATATGGGAAAGGTACACGGAACCAAACGCGATATAAATAGGATAGATCCCAATAGCATAATAGTCTTTTGCCTTAAAGTACATGAATACTATAAGTGTAAAAATAAGAATGCCAAAAAAGGGTCTGTATTTTTGAAAAGGTTTGTAAAACATCAAGCTGTATAAAGCCGAGATTATTACAAGTAGCGCTCCTATAAAGAAAAATAATTGGGATTCTAAAAAATCGAAGCGATTTACATTTACCAGCTGCGTTTCGGCCAATTCATTTAAATGATGAATAACAGGAAAGTCATTATTGTATTGCCACAGAATATTGGGCAAAATGAGTATAGTGGCTAAAATAAGAGCAAAATATAATTCCTTTTTTAAGAATATCTTTCGCTGCCGACTCAATAAAATAGCGGGCAACAATCCTAAAATTAAAAACGCAATATTGTATTTATTGAGAAACCCAAAAGCAAATACAATTGCCGCGATATATAACCATTTTGGCTTTTCTGTATTGAAGTATTTTATAATGATAAAGTATAGCGTTGTCCAGCACAAAACATCTAATGAGTTGGGTTGATACAACGTGTTTAATCTTAAAAGAACGGAAAACAAGACACAGGTCGCGCCTAGTATATGTGCAAATAGGTTTCCATTTAATTCTTTTATGGCTTTCCAAACGACTAGAATAGTCAGGGCGCCAAATAATGCCGGAAAGAATTTTAGAGCTATAAAACTAGCTAAAATCCACGAATCTTCCTTCACTATTACCATCCAATAAATATCTCAACAACATTTTAATTTAAGGTGAATTGTTACGCAAAATTTACTGTTTATCCTTTGAAAATGAGGAAGTTTTTATAATTAAAATTTAAGGTGATTTCTACCGATTTTTAGGTTTTAGGAGCAGTTTTCTAGTTGATTTAAGAGGATTTAGGACACGCTATAAAAGTGCCCATTATCTTCTTACACGATAAATCAGTTACTTATGGGTTATAAAAAAGTTTTGAGTGATAAATGTCATTTTATAGGCTTTGGCATAAAGCTAATTTTGATTCAAATCTTATAAAATAAATACTATGACCATTGAAATACAATTTGTCAAAACAGCCACAATTGATTCTATATCTGCCCTTGTTAGTCAAAAGCTTGAAAAGTTATATATGAAGTATGAAAATCTAATTCGTGCAAGCGTGACTTTTAAAGAAGAAAATGAGAACAGCGCCGAAGAAAAAAGTTGTTCTATAGAATTGAGCCTTCCTGGTCCACGCATTTTTGCATCTAGTAAAGAAAGCAGTTATGAAGTAGCAGCTAAAAAGACCATTGAGGAATTAGAAAAACAACTCAAAAAGAGAAAGACTATTACGCTGAATGCCATTACTCACTAAGAATTTAAAAACATACTATTATGAAAGCACTTGTATATCACGGACCCGGAAAAAAATCATGGGAAGAAAAACCCAAACCAGTTATAAAAGAAACCACTGACGCTATTGTAAAAATAAGTAAGACCACAATTTGCGGGACAGATCTTCATATTATGAAAGGTGATCTTCCAGCGGTTACAGACGGAAGAATTATAGGGCATGAAGGTGTAGGTATAATTGAAGAAGTAGGAAGTTCTGTAAGCTCTTTTAAAAAGGGCGATCACGTATTGATTTCCTGTATAACGGCATGTGGAAAATGTGAATATTGCAGAAAATCAATGTATTCTCATTGTGAAGATGGAGGCTGGATATTGGGTAATTTAATAGATGGCACTCAGGCCGAATATGTACGTATTCCCCATGCTGATAACAGTTTGTATCCTATTCCTGAAGGGGCAGATGAAGAAGCTCTCGTAATGCTAAGCGATATTTTACCCACAGGATTTGAATGCGGCGTTTTAAAAGGCGAAGTAAAACCGGGAGATACCGTTGCCATCGTAGGTGCAGGACCTATAGGCATGGCAGCTTTGTTAACCGCTCAATTTTTTAGTCCGGCAACTATTATAATGATCGATCTGGATGACAACAGACTGGAAGTGGCCAAAAAATTTGGAGCAACGCACACTATCAATAGTGGTGATGGAAAAGCAGTAGAAAAAGTAATGGAACTTACCCAGAATAAAGGAGTGGATACCGCAATTGAAGCAGTTGGTATTCCGGCTACATTTGAAATTTGCACCTCCATAGTTACAGCTGGTGGGCATGTCGCTAATATTGGAGTTCATGGCAAAAAAGTTGATCTGCATTTAGAAACACTTTGGTCACAAAATGTTACCATAACGACCAGATTAGTAGACACCGAAACTACGCCAATGTTATTCAAAAATGTACAATCTGGTAAACTGGATCCTAAACAACTTATAACACATCGTTTTAAACTTGACGATATTATGGCGGCCTATGAAACCTTTGGAAATGCTTCCAAAGAAAAAGCGCTAAAAGTCATCTTAACAAATTAAATAATTAAAAATTCAAATTAGCAAAAGCACTAAAATTTTTTAGTGCTTTTGTGTTTTATAAAATGGAAGATATCTTAAAAATTATTCTGTACGCTTTTATATCTGGGATCACGATATTCTTAGGCGGTGTTATAGCCTACTTTTTTGAGCGTTATATGCAAAAAGGCCCTATAAAAGCGCAAATTATTCATACCTCTATCGCCTTTGGGGGCGGTATTCTTATAGCTGCCGTGGCGCTGGTTTTAATTCCTCAGGGAATGGTTGCATTACCGGTCACACCCATGGCTTTGCTTTTTTTTGGAGGAGCAATTACTTTTTTCTTTTTAGATCGCTATCTGGAAAAAAAAGGAGGTGCTGTCTCACAAATAATGGCGATGTTGCTGGATTATGTGCCCGAAGCCATGGCACTGGGCGCTGTTTTTAGTACTGACAGGGATTTAGGATTCTTACTCGCCCTGTACATTGGGGTACAAAACCTTCCGGAATCATTTAATGCTTTTCTAGAATTGAGAGCTGGAGGCTATTCTTCAAAAATAAGATTGATTGTTTTTTTCTTTCTCAGCTTACTGGGAATTCTGTCATCAATTACAGGGTATTACGTACTAAGTAATAGGCCAATTGGTACGGCAGCTTTAATGTTATTTTCAAGTGGGGGCATTATTTATCTTATTTTTCAAGATATCGCACCTATGTCAAAACTTGAAAAAAACTGGCTTCCGGCTCTTGGTGCAAGCCTGGGATTTTTATTTGGAATGATAGGGCTTAAGATAATGGGTTAGAGGACAAGTATTGATTTATCTCTTTCAATAATCTATACTAAATTTATTTCGGTTTAACTGTTTATTTCGCTTTAAGCGAAAAATAATCAACTAATTAAGAGCAAAAAGACGAGGTATACTTCGGAAACAGGATTAGAATTCCGACCCTAGAGGATAGGAAATTAAACCACCTGAAGGGATTAAAAACCTACTCGTGGAGCACTAAAAACGGAATTTCTGTGTGATAACTTATCTGTGCTACCAGAGGCTCAAAGAGCAAACGCTGAAAAAAGTTAAGGTTTTTGGCCACCATTGCAATTAGATTAATATGCTCAGAATCTACAAAACTTTGAAGGGCAATTTCTATTTTAGCATGAGTAAGGGTATGAAAACTGCACGCACGCGTATCGAGGTAAGCGTCTAAATATTCTTTATTTTCTTCTTGCAAGCTGGTAAGTTGCTGGGTGTCCTTTTTTATATTTAAAACCTCTAGCGAAGAGTTTTGCATATCTATTACATCCACTAGTGTGTTTATAACTGTTGGCGTAAAATTCATATGGAAATCTGTAGGGAAGGCGATTTTATTTACTGCCTGAAAATGGGCTTTTTCAGGGATTACAAGAATCGGGCATTTTACTTTGGTTATTACTTCTCCCGTATGACTTCCCACGGCCATTTCTTTAAGACCCGAAGCCCCTTTAGTTCCCATAACTATATAATCTATTTTTTTCTCGATTACCTGATTGCGAATGGAGTCAATTAAAAATAGCTTTTCATAAACGGGGAAAAACCGATGCTGCTTATTTTTTGAAAGGTTTTTTACACTATCTATAAACTTTTTCAAATCGGTTGCTGTGCTCTGGTATACTATTGAGGGTGTGAGCGCATCTGAAAAATCAAATCCCATCTCATTACCAACCACATTTTGAGAAACATGCAGCATGTAAAAATTACAGGGATATTCCTTGAAAAAGTCTAAAGCATAGACCACAGCATTCCAGGAGTTGTCCGAGAAATCAGTTGGGATGAGTATATTTTTCATTCGGTTTACATTCAATTCATTGCAAATGTAAAAAGAGGTAATAAGGAGAAAAATGATAAAAATCAGTTTACCTTATCTATATGAATTAAATAACCTTCTCCAGGGCTTCCAGATCCAGAATACGAATGTTTCTTCCTGTAATTTCTATGAGCTGTTTTTTTCTAAATTCTGATAGGGTACGAATAAGACTTTCTTTGGCAATGCCAGCGACATTGGCAAGATCATAACGGCCTATAGTAATTGTTCCATCAGGATTTTTATGTAAAATTTTTGCGAACTGCAATATGGTATATGCCGCCTTACGCTTCACCGAACTGTATGCCATTTGCATTAATTGATCCTTAAGTTCAGAGAGGTTTGTCGTCATTAAATTCATAAGCTCCAGAGACACATTTTGATTGCTCTCCAATATGCCTTTCAATTCGTTTTTAGAAATCCCGGCGAGTTCAGTTTCTTCCATCGCAACTGCACTGTCATGATGGGCCAGGTTTTCGGTAAAAGAAGTAAAACCCATAAAATCATCTGCTTTGTAAAGCGCGGTGATGAGTTCTTTTCCGTTTTCTACCATACGATAGGTTTTCACTACTCCTTTAAGCAACAAATAAATTTTATTTGAAGGATCACCTTCGGCAAAAATAAGTTCGCCTTTGCTGTATTCTCTAATTTCTCCTTCGTCATCAAAGAAATTTTTAAGTTCGTGAAGATTTTTAAATCGGGCCTCATTACTTTCATCCACAATTGGTGATGCTATCATAGTTGAAAGTATAGCGGCTTTGGCCAGGCGACTGTTTATGGCACTTAAGAGATCTTCTTCTTCATAGGGTTTAGTAAGATAATCATCTGCACCCAGATCCATTCCCCTGCGTATTTCTTTATGTTCTGTTTTTGCCGAAAGGAAAATAAAAGGAATGTGGGCAGTCTTTTTATTTGCAGCTATTGCTTCTAGCACAGCATATCCATCTATTTCGGGCATCATAATATCACAGATAATTAGATCAGGTAGAAGTTCCTCAGCAAGTTTTATCCCTATCCTGCCATTTGCAGCACTAACCACTTCAAAATCGTAAAGTTCTAGGATTTCCTGAGTATTTTCTCGTACTACAAGATCATCTTCTATAATTAATAACTTTTTCATCTACTTTGTTTCTAAAGGAATTTCTATAGTAAAGCAACTGCCTTCTGGGCTACTGGTAAAGGTAATTGTACCATCAAGGTTTTCTAGATGGCTTTTTAATATATTCAGGCCTATACCGGTGCCTTGATTCGTGAGTGCGTTTTCTGCCCTAAAATAACGTTCAAAAATAAATTTTTGTTCTTTCAGAGGAATTCCCATGCCCTCGTCTTTGACTGCGATTTGGATGCGATCGTTAAGCGCTTCGGTTTTGATTTCAATAAAAGTATGTTCTGGAGAATATTTTATGGCGTTGTTGATTAGGTTAGAAATGGCCAACTCTAGTATTTTCTCATCAAACTTAACCAGATATTCTTCTACCAGTTCCGGGTATTTTATTTTTTGACCTTCCTTGAGCAACATATTTGCATCATATACAACTTCGTTGATCACTTTGCTCAGTGGAAAGATGCTCATTTTATAATTGACCTTCCCAGTTTCTAGGCGTTCGATCGACAGAAAATCATTAAGTATATTATCAAGGTATTTAATCTTGTTTTTGATGATTTTTAAATGCTTGTCCCTTTTGTCCTGTTGCTCGGTCAAGGTATAGCGTTCGGCAAGGGTGGCAGAAGAAAGCATCCCGGTAAGCGGGGTTTTAAATTCATGTGAAACCAGTGACAAGAATTTAGTCTTGAGTTCGCCAAGATCCCGTTCTTTTTGAAGAGATTCTTTCATGCGCTCTTCTGCTTCTTGTCTTAATATGGCTTCTTCCTGAAGTTGTTGCACGGTATCTTCAAGCTCCTGGGTACGTTTATTTATTTTTTCTTCTAATTGAGCGTTGAGATCAAGTATGTTTTGTTCCTGAGCTTTACGCACGGTAATATCTATTACAAGTGCCATAACATACACATCCCCGTCTATATTAAATGGGTTAAGCCCTGCTTCTACAGGAAAAAGAGAACCATCTTTTTTTTGACCGTGTAAATCCCGGCCATGTCCCATTTGCCGTTTATCACTATGCTTCATAAACGCATCTACATGTTTGTCATGCATGTGATGATATTTTTGGGGAATAAGAATATCAAGATGTTTCCCAATGAGATCTTTTTCAGCGTAGCCAAACATCTCATTAGCCGATTCATTGGTAGCTATGATAAAATGTTTATCATTTATAACCACAACACCCTCAGATACTGCCTGAGAAAGCAACGAAAAGATATTGCTATTGTTTGTGAATTCCTGCATAGGTCAAATATACGCTCTTTTAACAATTATTTGGCTAAAGGAACAGGTTGATACTTCTAGATTTTTCATGAGATCCTGATTGGCAAGCTTGTAACTGATAAATGTCATTGCTGTAACAGGTACACCCTTGTAAGTTTGTTATGTAATTAAAAAAACTTCGTTATGACACTATACAATCAATTTTCAAATGATTTTACAAAAAATTATATAGGCTATTCAGCTCTAGGTATTGTTCCATCAACAACTCTGGGTGGTGTCGCAGTAATGACCACTTTAATGCACGGGCACTCTTTTTACCAGATGGCTGTTGTATTTGTCATTGTGATATGTAGCATGAGCCATACAGCAGCAATACTTACTGTACAAAAGTCACAGATAGTATTCAACCTGCTCATAATCAGTCTTGCTGTAAGTCTTATGATTATAATGGGCGGAATATTAATCTAATAATTCTATAAATTTCTATCACTCTAAAAGGAGAGGTTTTGTACGTAGTTTATATAGAGCTTTTGATGCGTAAATGCCGCAGAACTTTCAGATTAGAAATATTTTCAATAACACTTTTCCTTGTTATATAATTCTTCTAGAGATTCCGATAAAGAAATCACAATTTACACTTCCTTGATTTTGCTATACAATTCCTAATAATAGAATTAGTCTCAAAACAGGATTTTGAGTAAACTACCTCGGGGCAAGCCCACGAGGCATTTAACGGAAAAAATTTTTCACTTCTCGAGGCAAGCCTCGGGGAATTAAACCCAATAGAGATTAAAAAAAGCACGTTTTATCTACAAAAAAGGAGGTTTCTTATCTCCTGCTTCTTGTTACTTTTTTTCTTGTGAAAGGATATTTTATTCCAATCTTTTTAAACTGTTTGATGCAATCGTTGTAGTGATATAGCGGGTTACAATTAATCTTCGCTTTTTCTAAAAGTGACATTCGTCATTTTCTACGAGTACCTGCAGTCGCATCTTTGCCTCATAATTAAAAACAACCATTATGAAAATTGCAAAAATGCTTCGTCTAACCGCTGTTCTGGTTATCGCTGCTTTGAATATTAATACGTCTCTTCAAGCGCAAACCTATACTCTTCAACAATCAAATTCACAGATGGAAGTACTTGGTACTTCAAATATACATGACTGGGAATTGACGGTAGAAGATATGCAGGGAACACTTGAAGCAACCCTAAAAGACAATGCCTTAAAAAGCCTTGACAAGTTGCAACTATCAATTCTTGCAGAGAGCTTAAAAAGCGGGAAAAGTGGAATGGATAAAAACACCTTTAAAGCGCTAAATAGTTCAGACTATAAAAACATAACCTACACATTAAAATCTGTTGAAAGTATAAATGCCAAGAGCGGCGGAGACTACTCCATAAATACGACAGGAGATTTAATGCTGGCCGGGGTTACTAAAAGTATCTCCATAGTTTTTGATGCTAAAATCATACCGGGGCAAATCACTCTTCTAGGAAAAAAGGAAATCAATATGACTGATTACAAAGTAGAACCACCTAAGGCTTTGTTCGGCACCATAACTACCGGAGAAAAAGTCACTATAAAATTTAAAACAATTTTCACCAAATAATTAGCAACCAATAAATATCATTACAATGAGAAATTTTAACAAATACCTAAGTATTATTTTCATTACGGTACTCGGTTTTGCAGCAACTGCTCAAAACAATAGAGATCTGGATAACTTTAAACAGCCTGACCAAAGAGGCGTCAACCAGTTTGAGGATGCTAAAGATACCGTAACCACTTTTGACGGACTTAAAGTGCGTATAGGTGGTGCTTCAACCCTACAGTTTCAGGCGGTAGATCATTATAATTCTGGCAACTCTGCAACTCCGGTTTTACAGGAGATAGGTTACAACTTTAACCTTGCTACAGCTAACCTGGATCTTGATGTTGCTTTGTACGATGGTGTACGTATGCACTTAAGGACATACCTTTCTTCACAACACCATACAGAAACGTATGTAAAAGGAGGATACTTTCAAATCGATAAATTAGAATTTATCAAAAAAGGATTTCTGGAAAACTTTATGAAGCATGCGCGCATACGTATAGGGCATATGGAAAATAACTACGGTGATGCTCACTTTAGAAGAACAGATAATGCAATGGCACTTTATAACCCTTTTGTGGGTAACTATTTAATGGATAGTTTTACTACAGAAGTAGGTGGTGAACTTTACCTCTTTAACAAAGGATGGTTGGGAATGGTAAGTGTTACAAATGGTAAACTGAATCAGGCGGTGACAAGTCCTGGGGCTACAAGTCCTTCATTTATAGCCAAAGTAGGGTATGACAATACAGTGGCACCAGACTTGAGATTGCGCTTAACAGGATCGGTTTATAAAACAAACCAAACTGCAAGTGCTTATTTATACAGTGGTGACCGTTCTGGATCTCGTATATATAATGTAATGAGCTCAGAAGATGGAAGCGGAGATGGTTTCCGTGCAGGCCGTATCAACCCTGATCTCAAAAACGAATTGACTTCTTTTATGATCAACCCGTTCATAAAATACAAAGGGCTTGAATTCTTCGGAATTTTTGAAACTGCTACAGGTAAAACATCTGGAGAAACAGATAATCGTACCTGGAACCAGTATTCTGGTGAATTAATCTACCGCTTTGGTCCAACAGAAAATCTCTATTTAGGTGGCCGTTATAATGTTGTAGATGGTACGCTGGTAAGTGGAGAAGATGTAAGTGTAGATCGTTTTCAAGTTGCCGCAGGTTGGTTTATGACAAAAAATATCCTGATGAAAGTAGAATATGTGCACCAGGAGTATAATGATTATCCTGTAATAGATATCCACAATGATGGAAAATTTAAAGGATTAATGCTTGAAGCTGCAATAAGTTTCTAAAGGTAATTTGGTGAATGAAGGTGGAGGTTCTTTTATTAGAGCCTCTACCTTTTTTTAATTTTTATTATGAAATATATACTTTATTTTTTAGTTATCTTTTTTGCCACTACACTTGGTGCTCAGAATACTACCTATTCTAAACTCTCGATTAACAACCTTAAAGAGAGCGAGCTTTATATTAAAGGTAAAACTAACGTAAACACTTTTACCTGCTTATTTAACACAGCGTATTTAAAAGAATGTCAAGAAATATTTTATATCGAAAACAATGGTGAATTTAATTTTAAAAATGCAGTTTTGGTTTTGGATAATCATGGATTTGACTGTGGAAGTCGACCAGTTAACCGAGATTTTAATGCGCTTTTAAAGACTGAAGAGTATCCCGAGATTACGCTTGAAGTTAAAACAGCCGAAATCCTTCCCGCCGGAGCATGTGCCACGGTAGCAATAGGCATTGCCGGAAAAGTTCTTGAATATAAAGTGCCCATTACCATAATAAACTCTGAAAATACGCATTTTAAAGGCTTACTTCAATTAAAGCTTAGCGATTATGAGCTTGAGCTTCCTAAAAAATTGTTTGGACTTATAGAAGTAAAAGACGAGATTGAGATTCATTTTGATATTTCAGCGCAGTATAAAGAACTGTATTAAAGTAATAATTGACTATTTGAGCCCAAAAACAGAAAATTAGGCGCTAATAAGCATCGTAATTCGGATCAATTAAATTATTGCCCCCACTACCCTTTCTACATTAAAATTGCAGGAACATTTCCCCTTTTTCTGTTGGTATTGCAAAGCACTCCAGAAGTCATTTACGATTAGCGTACAGAGACACAATATAAAATTAGGCAGTATAACCGCAAGGCCTGAAAAAGGTTATATTTATACCGATTTTTAGCAAAAAAAGCGTTTTTTGTTCTCTAAAATGACACTTTCTGGCTTTCGCAAACTCCAAGAACCGTGACCTTAAAAGGCTGAAATGCGGCCTGGTCTCTTATTTAGTGCTGGGCTCCATTTAAAGAAATAAAAATTGGAAAATTTTTATCATGACAATGCTTATTTTACTATCTCTAAAAAAAGCATGAACCAATAGTGCCATACTAATTGCAGAAGAAATCAAACCTATTATAAAAACAGTTCTTTTAGATAATTGATCCAGTATTTAGAATTTATAAAACAATTTGAGAATGAAAAATACTTCTCTTCTTTTTTCAGTAAGAATCACCTTGGCGGTGATCTCTTTTTTAGGATTCACAAATTTCAGCGAAGCCAAAACACAAAAAATGGAAGTCCCTGCAAAGCAAAAACTGCGTGTCATGACTTATAATATTCATCACGCCAATCCACCTTCCAAGGAGGATATTATTGATGTGGAAGCAATAATCAAAACTATAAAAGCGGAAGATCCTGATCTTGTGGCATTACAGGAAGTTGATGTAAACACCCAGCGTTCTGGAAAGGGAAACCAAGCACAGCTCATTGGTGATGCGCTGGGCATGCACGTATTTTTTGGCAAAGCCATCAACTTTGAAAAAGGGGAATATGGCGTGGCCATCTTATCAAAATTTCCGATTTTGGATTCTAAAGTATACAGGCTTCCCACCGTGGAGGAAACCAATGGGGAACCAAGGGTCCTGGCTACGATAGATATTGAATTGCCTGATGGCCGACCAGTACGTTTTGGAAGTACACATCTGGACGCTCAGAAAGCAGATACTAATCGACTCTTACAAATTCAAAAGATAGTGGAAATAGCTGAAAAGGTAAAAATGCCCTTTGTTGTCGCTGGTGATTTCAATGCAACTCCAGGGAGTGCGGTGATTGACATCCTGGATAACAGCTTAAAAAGGACTTGCGAAAACTGCCCACCAACGATCCCAGCCAAAGCCCCAGAAAAAGCGATTGATTTTATAGCATCTAAATCAGATAGCAATATTTTGGTGATGGAACATCGGGTTATTGAGCAAGCCTACGCGTCAGACCACCTTCCGGTATTGGCAGTTCTGGGCATATAGCGAAGTTGCGAATTGGCAATATATTCAACTGCAAAACGCCTATTAAATATAGGTTCAGTTAAAAAAAGTTTTCCTAATCTAGCGAATATATAGTAGATCAATCGCACTATTAATAGCCCATATAGAACTTAGAAATGAAATCTTGGTCATGAGCGTCTAAACCTGATATTAAGAAAATCTGGTTAGGAAACTATGGCACTAGAGTACGAATGCGATTATTGCGCTATAAACACCAATTAATGGTTAAAATGATCATTTATCACTTGTTCTGCGGCATGAAAACCGCACATGCCATGAACGCCGCCACCTGGTGGTGTGGAAGATGAGCACAGATAAATCTTTGAGTTTGAAGTTTTATAAGGCGATATTTTAGTCACCGGTCGAGTAAAAAGCTGGGTGATATCTTGTTTGCCGCCATTAATATCACCTCCTATTATGTTCGGATTAAAAACATGGAGCTGTTCTGTATTCATTGTAGCTCGTTTTACAATACAATTTTTAAAACCTGGTGCTGCTCTTTCGATCTGGTTTTCTATTAGTTCGGTACAATTATTAATATTTCCATGAGGAACATGACAATACGCCCATGCCGTATGATTTCCATCGGGCGCTCGGGTATCATCAAATAAACTATGTTGGGCAATCAGCACATAAGGTTTATCGGTCATTTGACCCTTATGTATTTTACGTTCAGAATCATCCATTTCCTTAGAGGTAAATCCTAAATGTACTGTTCCTGATTTTCGGCACTTCTTATTTAGAAACGGAATGGGTTCTTTTAAAGCCCAGTCGATTTTAAACACTCCAGCGCCATATTTGAAGCTTTTTAGACGTTTTTTATACAGCCAACTTAGTTCTAATCCCTTTATATTTAGAAGCTGTTTCGGAGTAAGGTCAAGCAAATAAGATTTTGCTTTAGGTAGGGTATTAATATCTGTAACGGTTTGATTTAATTGTATTTTTCCGCCTAAAGATTCGTAATAACTAACAAGGGCTTTAGTGAAATTACCTGCTCCTCCCTGCGGAAATGGCCATCCAAATTTGTGTGCAAGTGTAGTAAGTACCAGACCAAAAGAGGAGGAAGCCAAACTCTTTAACGGCAAAGTAGAATGGGCCGCAGAACCGTAAAAAAAGGCTTTGGTCTTGTCATTTTTAAAATAATGATTTGCAATCATCGAGGCTGAAGGCAATGCTTTTAGTCCGAATTTCACAAATTCTATAGGATTTTGAGGCCAGCCCAAAGGACCCAGCAAATCGGTATCCAGTTGATCCCAATTTTCAACCAAAGGTT
>Ga0314774_1000328_pt1 | contig 40697 bp, 29 predicted proteins | sample MetaGCBIA2018_FD_204515 | JGI IMG/M metagenome (GOLD analysis project Ga0314774, IMG submission 204515) | Cryopeg brine microbial communities from Beaufort Sea near Barrow, Alaska, United States - CBIA 2018 | ecosystem: Environmental > Aquatic > Marine > Coastal | place: USA: Alaska | collected... | reverse complement strand
TATCTGGAGCATCATCGAAGACCGGATGATAGTCAGGGCAGCAACTTCATAATTGAGTAACGGCCTTGGTGTGACTTTAAGTCACGAGCTCCAAACTATGGACTTCCAGTCCATAGTGGTTTATTTTTGATATAAGAATATTTTAATCTCTATTGGGTTTAATTCCCCGAGGCTTGCCTCGAGAAGTGAAAAATTTTTTCCGCTAAATGCCTCGTGGGCTTGCCCCGAGGTAGTTTACTCTTTTGTTAATTCATTAACTTTTTGGCTAGTCATAACAATATAGACTATGAAAACAACCTTGAAAATATGCATTATCTCTGATAGTAAGTTTAATATTTACCGCATCCAGCAAAGACAACGCAATGGTTAACCTAAAATCATATGATGAGCCACTTTCTACAATGAAATCGAACATCAAAGGAAGATGGCAGTTGCATTATGGTGAGGGGGGAATCGCCAATATTATTCAATATTATGATAATAATCATTGGATATTTGATTTTCAGGATGGAGATAAAATAAGAATAACGAATGAAGTTAACATGGTAACCGATACAATTATAAGTTGGTATAAGGAGGTCGCTCCATATATTCGCGCCATTAATCTAAAAACGGATTCCACTTTTGTAATGAAATTTTACGGTAAACAAAATGTTCCTTAGAATTATGTGTTAGACGGAATCTATAATGACACACTTCTATTGCACGATTTCAGTTCAGACGCGATATTTTATCATTTTACAAAATTATAAACCATAAGATTATGAGAAATTTTACTAAATTATTACTTACAATATTCCTATCTAAAAATGGATAAGGGCGAGAGTACGCTTTTAAAGGTCTTACACGCTAAAAAGAGTGATGAATTTCGGATGAAAATTGAAAAAAAAGATAAATATGGGATAACCCACCGCCGTTTCCAGCAATATTATAAAGGGATAAAAGTTGAAAATGCAGAATATTTGATTCACGGAAAAAATGGATTGATACAAACAATGAATGGTGATTTTCGGGATGTAAATATTTCTTCTGTGCAACCCGCAATAGGTGAAAAACAAGCATTAAATAGTGCGCTGAATTTTGTGGATGCAAAAAAATACAAATGGCAAGATGCAGATATGGAAATATTTATCAAAAAAAGGACAAATAACCCCAAAGCCACATACTATCCAAAAGGCGAACTGGTTATAGTAAATGATACGCTAAAAAATAAAGAAAATCTAAGGCTTGCGTGGAAGTTTACCATTTCCTCCTTAGTTCCCAATAATGAACAATGGGTTTATGTAAATGCTGAAACAAATGATATAATTCGTACAACACCGTTGATTTTTGATATTAACACACCTGCGACGGCACAAACTCTATATAGTGGTACATTAGGAATTATTAGTGATTCATATTCTGGGGGTTTTAGATTAAATGAGACAAGAACAACTACCTCTGGTAATGATATTAATATTCATACTTTTAATTCTTTATCCCAACCAAATTATACGAATGCAGCGGAATTTTCTAACAATAACACGAACTGGACAACAGGAAGTTGGTCGGATATAAATCAAGATCAATCTGCATTAGACGCACATTGGGGCGAAGAAATGGTAATCGATTATTGGAGTACAGTTCATACCCGAAATAGCCTTGATGACCATGGTCTTTCCGTTTCGGGTTATGTACATTACTTTGAAGCAAACTCATCAGCTGGATGGCCTAATAACGCACAATGGGATAATGTTGCTCATACCATGCGCTATGGAGACGGTGATGGTATTACTTTCAATCCTCTTACTTCATTAGATATCATAGCTCATGAAATGGGGCATGGTATTACGGCATTCACCTCAAGTCTTACTCCCGGCAATCAAGAATCAGGAGCGTTAAATGAGGGGTTTAGTGATATTTGGGCAGCTTCTATAGAACATTGGGCAGCATCAGGTGATCCAAATAAAAATACATGGTTGATAGGCGAAGAAATAGTTGGTTCAGCATTTACAAGTGTCAGAAATTTACAAAATCCTAAAAGTACTACTACGGCAGAAGGACAACACCCAGATACTTACCAAGGGCAATATTGGGCAACTAATGGTGAACCGCATACAAATTCAACAGTTTTAAGCCATTGGTTCTACCTCCTTTCACAAGGCGGTTCTGGTACAAACGATAATAATGATTCTTATTTGGTAGACGGGATAGGAATAGATCATGCACAGCTAATAGCTTATCAGGCAGAATCTAATTACCTTGATCCTTCTGCCGATTATGCCGATGCACGTATTACCACAATCCGATCTGCAGAAGATATTTATGGCTCTAATTCCTGTGAGGTAATTAGTACAATAAATGCTTGGTATGCTGTAGGAGTTGGTCAAGCATATATTATAAATTCCTTCATTTCAGGTCCCGATGCGTTTTGTTCTTCGGCGGTTTACAGCTTAAATAATCCTCCAGCAAGTGCTTCTATAAATTGGACAATTACTCCTTCTGGGGTGGCAAGTTTGATTTCTTCGGGAAATTCAGTAACTGTGAATAAAACAGGCGGGGGAGATGCAACCTTAAAAGCTACTATTGATGGCTGCGCTTCAGTGAGTGCATTTACAAAAAGTATAAGTACCGTTGCAAAAGTGGTTTCAGTTACATCAGAATATAATGGTTGCTATAATGGTTATGCGGCATGGCGCGTCACAGCTACACCCAATTTTACCGGAGCCTCAAATTGGCATTGGACAGTTGACAATCCAAGTTCTGGTAGCTGGTACATTGACCAACCTAATTCAAGTTCAACCTGGGTGGAGGTTAAAGGAGGGGGAGGGATAACCGTCACTTACCAAAGTCCTTGTGGCGGTACCTCACAAACTAATGGAACTACTATCTACAGTAGTTGCGGCTCAACATTCAGCGCCACGATGTATCCTAATCCAACTACAGAAAATACACTGAACATAGAAATACCCAAATCACAAATAGTCTATTCTCTAACCAATTCGTCCAGCACACGAAACCACGGGCTTGAGCATATTGAGGAGGTTGAAATTTTTGATATTTATAATCATTTACTCACTAACCAAATTTTCAAGACAAATCCGTCCCAGGTCAAAATGAATGTTTCTAACCTCAAGGAAGGAATATATTTAGTGAAAGTATCTGATGGTATTCATAGGGAAACACAACGTTTAATCTAAAGAATTCCCCGAGGCTTGCCTCGGGTTGTAGTAAAGGAAAAGTTTGAAAAACGGATGGTTTCTCAAAAAATCAAAAATCATTTTCCTTTGAATACCTCGCGGGCTTGCCCCGAGGTAGTTTATTCGTAAATAGAAAGTAATATGTTAATTTTTGAGAAAAGAAAAAATCAGAAACTTTTTAAAAACTACTAAACCACTATTGACTGGAAGTCCATAGGTTCGAAATCTGACTGAAGGTCAACAGTATGATAAAACGACCCGAAGAATTGTCAGGAATTCCACTGAAATATTCTTTCGAAATTGCAGAACTTATATTTATCATAATCTAAAATAGGTTTTTAGTAGCTAAAGCGAGATGCACTAAGTGCATAGTTTTAACTAATTTTGAGACCAATAAAAACCCGGCTTGTTTCAGAATGAAAGGGCAGTCTCTTTTTGCCCCTGTTCCACTAATGCCGGAACTGTCCTAACCTAGCCTCTTGTGTGATCATAGGTTCTCGAATATGTGGAAAAAGATAGACAAAAAGAGTCTTGACTTTAATAAATACCCCGAAAAGGAAATAAATCCTTCCACCTGGGATATTATTAGTTATAAAACAACAAAAAAATCAGATTGCCCTTATATAGCCGTCAGGCTGATTTTGAACTCAAAAAAAATCTATTTTCATTTTTAGGTCATATATTTACAGAGCAAAACATTAATACATTTTGCCCTTAAATAGCCTTTTTTTGGTTTTAGTGTACGATTAGGTGAACCAGTACAAGAATCAACAGTACACTGTTTGATAAATAGTTATTTGGGTGGTATCCTAAAGTTTGTGCCACCCGTCACCCTAAATTTATTTTAGAGTTTATTTAAAAATAATGTGAATTGACAATTAAGGGTTTGAGGATTAATAAATCGCATCATTTATCAAATTAACAGTGTGGCAAGTGCGATGCTGAAACAATTCCGATAGTTATTGGGACGGCATGACGAAAGCACTTTTAAGAATAATTTTGAAAAAACCATCAATAACAGTACTTCTACAAAAAGAGTTTTGATAATACTTTTATTCCTTTAAATATAAAAATGCACATCATTACAGAAACCAACTATAACTTCCCCAGTCAGCACGAAGTCTACAAAGGAAAAGTGCGCGATGTATATACGCTAGATAACGATGTACTGGTTATGATCGCCACAGACCGGCTGAGCGCTTTTGATGTGGTCATGCCCAAAGGAATTCCCTTTAAAGGTCAAATATTGAACCAGATCGCCACTAAAATGATGAACGACACTAAAGATCTTGTGCCCAACTGGCTTCTTGCCACACCAGATCCCAATGTCGCCATTGGCAAAAAGTGTAAACCCTTTAAAGTTGAAATGGTCATACGCGGTTACCTGGCAGGCCATGCAGCGCGCGAATATAAAGCCGGAAAACGATCTCTTTGTGGTTTGCAAATGCCCGAAGGGATGCAGGAAAACGATAAATTTCCAAAACCAATCATTACCCCTGCCACAAAAGCTGAAATGGGGGATCATGATGAAGACATTTCCAAGGAAGATATACTAAAGAAAAACATTATTTCCAAAGAAGATTATGCGGTTCTGGAAGATTATACCAAAAAACTGTTTGCGCGAGGAAGCGAAATAGCAAAGGAACGCGGACTTATACTTGTAGATACCAAATATGAGTTTGGTAAAGATAAAGACGGAAATATTCTGCTTATTGACGAAATACACACACCAGATTCCTCCCGATATTTTTATGCCGAAGGTTATGAGGAGCGCCAAAAAAACGGTGAACCTCAAAAGCAGCTTTCCAAGGAATTTGTGCGCCAATGGTTGATCGCTGAGGGTTTTCAGGGAAAACCCGGTCAAGAAGTGCCAATAATGAGCGATGACTATATTGGTACGGTTTCCGATCGCTATATTGAACTTTACGAACATATAACCGGTACAGCATTTGTGAAATCAGATGCGGGCAATATTGAGGAGCGTATTAAGAATAATGTGGAAAACTGGTTGAAAAGCAGGTGATTTTTGAGTAAAATGAATGTTTTCTGTGGAAATTTTTTTTATATCGGAGACGATTTTTGATCTGATGAAAAATGGTTCGTTCGTCAGGTTGAGTGGCTTTTAAGGCGGGAATCAAAAAGTTATATTGAGACCTTTTTTTGGAACTAAACTGCTTTTGAAATTATTATTGCGTAAAGAGACCTCTCGATACATTTTTCCCCTCCGCTATCGCTGCGTGAAAAAACACTTGAGGTGACATAGTCGATACGTTTTTATCTTAAGACAAAAATTAAGCTCAAAATTCTCTTAATCTTATAATGCGGTAATCAACTTGCCCTACGCGTTTTAATTTTCTACTTTTCCACCAATGAAAACCATAGATTCTTTTCTGGCCGATCTAGCCTCTTTCGTTTGGGGCTTGCCGCTCTTGATTTTACTTATAGGCGGCGGTGTCTTTTTACTTATCTATTCCCGATTTTTACCTTTTAGGTATTTGGGTCATGCTGTTAATGTGCTGCGTGGTAAGTACGATAATCCTGATGATCCCGGAGAAATAAGCCATTTTCAAGCATTAACCACTGCTTTGAGCGCCACTGTCGGCATGGGAAATATTGCCGGTGTTGCAGTTGCCATTGCCATAGGTGGGCCCGGAGCGGTTTTCTGGATGTGGGTCAGCGCACTAGTTGGAATGGGAACCAAATTTTTTACGTGTTCGCTAGCCATTATGTACAGAGGCAAAGATACCGCAGGCGAAATACAAGGTGGTCCCATGTACTTCATAATGGAAGGACTAGGCAAAAACTGGAAACCACTTGCTATTTTCTTCAGTATCGCGGGTTTAATAGGGGCATTGCCCGTGTTTAATGTCAACCAACTTACGCAGGCCATTTCGGATATTTTATTAGAACCTAATGGGGTGGAAGTTGGTTTTATGTCTAATCTGCTAATCGGGATATTTCTAGCAGTGGTTACCGGTTTTGTTATCTTAGGCGGACTTAATCGCATCAGCCGAACTGCATCGCGTCTTGTACCCACTATGGTACTTTTGTACTTTATTGCCGTACTCGTCATACTAGGCGTAAACGCTACGGAAGTCCCTGTATATTTCAAACTCATTTTTACCGATGCTTTTTCTGCTAACTTTTATCTGGGAGATTCCTTTCTGGGTGGAATAGTGGGTGGGATGATCATTCTGGGTATACGTCGGGGCGCTTTCTCAAACGAAGCTGGTGTGGGTACCGCTCCTATGGCGCACGGCGCGGCAAAGACCAATGAGCCCATTCGCGAAGGACTCGTAGCAATGCTGGGGCCTTTTATAGATACTATTATTGTGTGTACATTAACTGCTTTGGCAATTCTGGTTACCGGCGTCTGGAAAACGAGTGATGCTGACGGTGTAACACTTACCGCCGCCGCATTTTCAGAAGCTATTCCTGGGGTAGGTCCTTATATTTTGCTGTTATGTATTATTATCTTTGGCGTATCGTCGCTGTTTTCCTATTCCTATTATGGCACAAAATGCCTTTCGTTTTTATTGGGTGCCAAAAATAAACAGTATTACAATTACTTTTATATTGCCAGTATTTTGATAGGTGCCACCACTTCCTTAAGTGCAATGATCAACCTTATCGATACCTTTTTTGCTCTTATGGCCATTCCTACAATGACTGCGACATTATGGCTGGCGCCTAAAGTTATGCAACGCGCAAGAAAATATTTTAAGGAACTCAGGATTGCTGGTCAACTTTAATTTTCAGCTAAAAAAGGCATTTTTAAGTATAAATCGTCTGTTTTTTATTAAAAAATGTATATTTGCAGCCGCAAAAATAAGATAGCAGATCTGTGTTTTTGTTTAAAGAAGAATAAATAGGTCTCATAGCTCAATTGGATAGAGCATCGGTTTTCTAAACCGAAGGTTGCAGGTTCGATCCCTGCTGGGATCACTACAAAAACCCCCTGTAAACACTAGCTTTACAGGGGGTTTTAATATCCACATATCCCGAATAATAAAACCTGTTATTCGTATTTTGGTCTATAATTCCCATTATTTGAAGACAAAATATATGCAACAAATATGTTGGGTCTGTCGGAAACTGTGGTAGAATCGTTAACTTAGCTATACCTTAAAAAAGTAAAATGCAAACAATCATAGGTTCAGGTGGGGCGATCGGAATTGAATTGGCAAAGGCCTTAAAACAATATACGAGCGACATACGGCTGGTCAGCAGACATCCTAAAAAGGTAAACGATACAGACCAACTGTTCCCTGCGGATATAACCGATCGTAATCAACTGGAAAAAGCGGTAAGGGATTCAGACGTAGTCTATGTGACCGTGGGGTTTCTGTACAATCATAAGGTATGGCAGGAGAAGTGGCCAAGATTCGTAAAGGATTTGATTTCCATCTGTATAAGTGAAGATTGTAAACTGGTCTTTTTTGACAATATATATATGTATGATAAAGACTTCTTGAACGGAATGACGGAAGATACACCCATAAATCCATCAAGTAAAAAAGGCAAGATAAGGGCAGAAATTGTCCAAATGATAATGGAGGAAGTTAAAAATGGTAAACTAAAAGCGTTGATTGCTCGGTCAGCCGATTTTTATGGGCCTTCCGTTAAAAATACAAGCATTTTGACAGAAACCGTTTTCAAACCGTTGAGCAGTGGGAAAAAGGCAAATTGGCTGGGAAGCGATAACTGTAAACACTCCTTCACATATACCGTTGACGCCGGAAAGGCCACTGCTATTTTGGGCAACACAAATTCCGCATACGGCGAAGTTTGGCACTTGCCCACGGCACCAAATCCTTTCACCGGTAAACAATGGATCGAGACAATCGCCGATAAAATGAACGTAAAACCTAAATATCAGGTCGTCCCAAAATTTCTGGTGCGAATTATCGGGTTATTCATGCCGATCATGAGGGAAACCGTTGAAATGGTATATCAGTACGACCGTGATTATATCTTTGACAGCAGCAAATTCGAAAAGGAATTCGATTTCAAGCCAACGCCATATGAACAAGGAATCGATACAATTATAAAAACCGACTATCGAAACTAGCTATTCGGAATCACATTTTGAAATTTAAAAATTGTGGAATATTACTTTTCTAACGCCTTAACCTGTTCCATTATATTATCCATCTTCTCCATTTGAATTTGTTGAATATTCAGCAGTTCCTGTTGTTGGTGAATGATAAGATGGTCTAGTTTTTCATGCAATGTTCTTATTTCAAGTTCAGCCTTTAGGTTGACCATATAATCCTGTTGCGACCTTTCCCTATCTTTTTCTTCCTGCCGGTTCTGGCTCATCATTATAACAGGAGCCTGTAAGGCTGCAAGACAGGAAAGGATGAGATTAAGAAGAATAAAGGGATAAGGATCAAAACCCTTATCGGCTAGAAAAATGACGTTTATGGTTATCCAAACAAAGATAATACCCGAAAAAAGTATTATAAATTTCCAGCTTCCGCCAAATGAGGCTACTTTATCGGCAAGTCTTTGTCCCGGCGTATTTGCAGCATCATCTAAATCGGTAATGGTACCTACAGTAATAAGCTCTTTTTTTGTAATGCTTTCAAGCACCTCCTTCTCTAATTGTGATAGTTCTCCGGTCTCTTTTATAAGATATGTTTCCAGATACTTTTGTCTGAAATGGTTCAACTCTGTGACAGAAAGTAGGCTATCCCGATTGAATTCATGATTCTCAGCCGTTATCATTCCATAGATAGTTTCCCTAAGATTCGTTGCGGCTATTTTCTCTGAAATCGGAAACTCAGATCCGGATATATTGCTTTTAAAGGTTTCCATTATTGTTTATTTGTATATCCATTTAATATCCGTTTGCTCTAAATGTTGGCTATGATTGACATATCGAAGAGTCGGGCGCTAGAATATTGCAATGTTATCTATGCTCCCTTTTAATAATAGAATATCATACTGATTTAAAAGAACAACTTATTATTGAATATCTATTAGTCTTTAGAGATATTATTAAGAGTAACGGTATCGTAATTTTATTTATTGATAGGTGAACTGGAATGGCTTGATAATTAATTTTAACGCTTATCGGCAAAAAACCTGATCGTCAACTATTACATAAGAGGTTAGGAAATAGAACTGCCTCAATTTCCTTGAAAAGCGCAGCTATTTTAGTAAAAGTTTGTCTTAAGCCTACCAGGCAGGTTTTATCGTCCTAAGTCAGGTTCGGTTTTCTATAGGAGCATACATAAAAAATTTGAACCATTAAGTTTGATCTATATATGCTTTAGATAATAAGAACCCAATGTACCGGTAATCTATTCCTTCTTGTCATGCAATGCCAACAAGGGCACATCGGTAAACCTACCTAATTGTTTGACCATGGGGTCTGAGAACACACTGCTGAAAAAGAAGTGTTTTTTATTGACAAAGGCCATCATCTCGCTCTCACGGCTCTGAACAAAACAGCGAACACCAGTGACCACAGGAACGTTATAAAGATTGTGGTGCGTGTAGGTAACTTCTGAAAATAGGCTTTCCAGTTGTTCTTTTTTCTTCTGCTGCTTGGCGGTCAATGGCTCCCCTTTGCTTATGTACAGAATGCGGATGGGTGCATTGATCAGTTGTGAAAAATCGGCCAGATAGCGTAGATCGTCTTCTTTGTAACGCGTTTTAAAACCGGTGGGAAAAACAATCTCGTTAATGGATTTATATTTTACATCAACCGGAATGGCCAGTACGGGACAGTCACGGATGCTCTCCATGACACTAACCGTCACACTGCCAAAATTTGGATTGTGATGCTCGCTTTGGCTACGGGTACCCATTAGGATAAGATCTGTGTTATCTTTTTTAATGATGTCCCCCATCACATCTAGAAAAGGGCCAAAATGAGTCGAAAAACGGAATTCATGGCTTGGACCGGATTCAAGGGATTCCACAGCTTCCTTCAGTTTCTCCATATTTGATTCTGCGATCAAGCGGTGCTTCTCATATTCCTTATCTTCAGGCTTTGGGATCATTAAGTTTTCTTCAGCATAGCCCCCCAAGTAATAAATATGTAAAATGTGAAACTCACAGGCCTCGTTGCAGTAAACATCCAGGCCATAACGCAGGGCGTTCAAGGAATCCTGAGAGAAATCGGTAGGTAATAAAATTCTTTTTTTCATATAGGTTTTTTCAAATGGTCATGGAAGCAGCCGGGTTGTAGGTTTTTTGTGTGATAACCTCAGCGCTAAGATAGGCGAACAAGATAAGGTATTATTTATTTAGGCTGCGACCACGTAAAATAAACAATTTCCTGTGCATCATAAAATGATAATTGTCATTTTTTCCATTTACGTTTTTGGGAAATCCTAAGTAATCGTCACATATCATCTAAAATATGTTCGATTAAGAAATTGAATCTAATGAAATCGAGAGGTAATTATACTATATTATTTTGTTCAATTGAATATCCCTAAAGTGTCCCAATACAACATTAGCCAGTCCTGATAGCTAGCTGGTTTATCTATTTTCTAAGCCGTTTTTTGACTGTTTTTGGTAGTTTTGGGCGTTTCCCTGCGGGTCGGGTTTTCCGCTTCAATCTTTTTGCTCGTTCCTCACAAAAAGGATTTCCACTTCAATCCCTAACGCAAGATTCTAGTTTTCTAATTAAATTATGCTGTTTTTGAGGTAAAATAATGCGGTTTCTGGTCTTTTTGGGTCATTTTTGGGCGTTTCCCTGCGGGTCGGGCTTTCCGTTGCAATCTTTTTGCTCGTTCCTCACAAAAAGGATTTCCACTTCAATCCCTAACGCAAGATTCGTTTTTGATCAAATATGGCCGTTCTTAGATGAAATAATGCGTTTTTGGTAGTTTTGGGCGTTTCCCTGCGGATCGGGCTTACTTTCTACACATTTTCTATCTGCAAAAAGAAGCGCACTGCTTTGGCTAACGGTAATGCAAAACCTAAATTTGAATAAACTTCAATTTATGAAAGTAGCTTTCTTCAGCACCAAATCATACGATCAGGAATATTTTGAAAAATGCAATCAAGGTACCGGTCACGATCTTAGTTTTTTTGAAACTTCTTTAAATAAACATACAGCTTCTTTGAGCAACGGATTTGAGGCGGTATGCGTTTTTGTAAATGATACTCTTGATAAATCCACAATCGAAAAGCTTTCCGAAAACGGCATCAAACTCATCGCACTTCGTTGTGCCGGTTTTAATAATGTAGATCTTGAAGCCGCGGCGGCAAATGACATTAAAATCGTACGTGTACCTGCATATTCGCCCCAGGCAGTAGCAGAGCACGCTGTTGCTCTAATTCTAACGTTAAATCGCAAGACACATAAAGCTTATAACCGGGTGCGGGAAAATAATTTTTCTTTAGAACGATTAATAGGTTTCAATCTGTACGGTAAAACCGTGGGCATCATTGGTACGGGAATAATCGGCATCGCTTTTGCTAAAATTATGTTGGGCTTTGGCTGCAAAATTATCGCTTACGATATTAAGCCGTCTCAAGAATTAAAAGATCTTGGCATTGCCTACGAAGGTATTGATGATTTGTTGGCAAAATCTGATATCATCTCACTGCATTGCCCACTTAACGCAGAAACGCACCATCTTCTAAATGCGGAAGCTTTTGTGAAAATGAAAACTGGAGCGATGTTGATCAATACCGGGCGCGGTGCTTTAATAGATACAACCGCCGTTGTAAACGCGCTGAAAAATGAAAAACTGGGCTATTTGGGTATTGATGTATACGAGCAGGAATCTGGTCTTTTTTTTAAAGATCATTCCGAAACTGTAAATAAAGATGATGATTTTTTAAGACTGCTTTCTTTCCCTAATGTGCTTATAACTGGGCATCAGGGATTCTTTACGAAAGAAGCTTTAGAACAAATCGCTACCGTAACTTTAGAGAATTTAACTGATTTTGAGCAAGGAAATGAATTAAAAAACGAAGTTAAATTCGAGGAATAGTCTTTCTGTTTATCTAAATTTTTAAGAAAATTAATTTTACCAAATGTCTTCAGTTAAAAAAACGCCGTTAAAATCAAAACTTCATCCACGCAACCGCAACCGGGAACCGTATGATTTAAAAGCCTTGGTAAAGACTGTATCTGAATTAGAAAATCACATAAAACCAAATAAATACGGAGTTGAATCAATTGATTTTGCAAATCCAATTGCTGTAAAGCTGCTTAATAAAGCATTACTGCATCTGTATTATGGTATTAAAAATTGGGAGTTTCCCGATGATAATCTTTGTCCACCTATCCCGGGCCGAGCAGACTATCTGCATTATCTAGCCGATTTGCTAATGGAAAATAAAAGCAATAAAATTCCGAGAGGAAATCAAATCATAGGGCTTGACATTGGCACTGGAGCAAGTTGCATTTATCCAATTCTAGGCGTAACAGCATATGATTGGAATTTTATTGCGACAGACATCGATGCCAATTCCATTGCTTCCGCCAAAAATATAATTGAGGCCAATGAGTCGCTAAAAGGAAAGATTGAATTGCGTTTACAGATAAATCCAAATAGCATTTTTAATGGCATTCTAAATGTGGAGGAATCAATTGATTTTACAATGTGTAATCCGCCTTTTCACACATCACGTGAAAAGGCGCTAAAAGGAACACGTAGAAAAGTGAAAAACATTTCTGGCAGTACAAAATCAAATCCAGAGTTGAATTTTGCCGGTATTGGAAACGAACTTATAACAGCCGGTGGCGAAGCGAAGTTCATCAAAACGATGATCAGGGAAAGTAAAAGTTACGGAGCGCAGTGTCGCTGGTTTACAACTTTAGTCTCTAAACAAGATAATTTAAATAATATTTATAGACTTTTGAAAAAAGCAGAAGTCAGCGAATTCAAAACCATCCCAATGGGAACCGGTAATAAGTCGAGTCGCATTGTAGCGTGGACGTTTCAAACTTAAAATCCTAAAAAACCTGGATTCTTTAAGTTTGCTATTTACACGTTCTTTCTTTTCTATGCATATTCAAAACCCACTCTGAAACAATCAATAGAAAGAAACTCAGTATGCTGTTTTCCTGGTACCAAATAATACTCACAAGGACGAGTAACAATCCAAAATGAACAAATGAAAATGGCAGTTTTTAAACCGGTGCTATTATGATAAAGTGAACAAAGCATAGGATTAATAAAAAAGATAGTTTTATGAAAAGCAATCAAGAATTTGAAGAGACTAATTCCAGTGACGCAACTAGCAATCTATCATTACCTCTTTTCCATAAGGATCAGATTCCGTTAGCATTTTTGAAAACCGGAAAACCCCGCGACAGCAGTATTATAATGGCTGCAGATGTTGGCGGAACAAAAACCAATCTGGCACTTTTCCAAATCAAGGATGGAGCGCTAATGCTCTTAACAGAGAAGTCCTACGCTACTAAAACGCATAAATCGTTTTTGGAAATGGTTCATAATTTCCAAACCGGCAATTTCCCATCCGTAGATGGAATTTGCCTAGGAATTGCAGGTCCTGTGACACAGGGCAAAGTACACGGCACCAATTTTCCATGGGAAATCGATCGTGAGGAGATTCAACGGAAATTACAGGTTCATTCCGTTTCATTGATCAATGACATGGAAGCCAATGCTTACGGACTAGCAGCTCTTAATGAAAAGGACTTTGACGTTTTAAAATATGGCTCCAATGTATCTGGAAATATAGCTTTAATTTCACCCGGTACGGGTCTGGGAGAAGTAGGTCTATTCTGGGACGGTTCACATTATCATCCTTTTGCTACTGAGGGCGGTCACTGTGATTTTAGCCCTCGAAATGATTTAGATGTTGAAATATGGAAATATATCCATCAGAAATATGGGCATGTAAGTTGGGAGCGATTAATATCTGGACCTGGGATATTAGACATTTATTTATTTCTGAGAAGGATAAGCGGTAAAAAGGAATCTCAGCGGTTAAAAGAAAAATTTGAGAAAGAAGATCCTTCCGTTGTCATTACCGAAAATGCCCTCAATGGAAAAGATCCAGTTTGCAAAGAGGCTTTAGAACTTTTTATTCGATTTTTGGCTATAGAGTCTGCTCAGCTTGCACTAAAATTTAAAACAACAGGTGGAATTTATATTGGTGGAGGAATTTTACCGAATATTATAAAGGGGATGAACCGGGAAATTTTTTATAGCAACTTTGCTCAGTCGGGTCGCATGAATTCCCTATTACAAATGGTTCCCGTTAAAGTGATTTTAAACGAAAAAACAGCGCTTCTGGGGGCGGCCTATTACGCAGCAATGTCCCTTGAATAGAAATTAAAAGAGGTAAGTTCTAAAAACTAACAAGCCATACCTGAATAAGATAGTTTCTCAATAAGTTTTAATCGAAATTTTTAATTCCACACAATGCATTATAATCCCAACATATTGATTTTTTTCGTGATATTTTTTTATTTGATGGCCGGTGAAGACTTATTCGTTTAAGATTGTAGTTTTGAAAAGCACTTAAATTATTTTTTAATTCACCTTAAAAATCCACCTGCTTTGCAGGTGGTCATGTCCTGATGGCTATGCCTGTATTTACAGCTTGATTTCGATTTGCTTTTTTGTTGCATAATTGAATCTGGTCGATTTTTAGAACAGGCCCCTGTCGCCCCCTATGGGGGCTAGCCAAAGCCACCTTCTAAGAAGGTGTGATTTTTACTATCCTACAAAATGATTTTAAAGCGTATTGTTCAAACTTTAGGCTTAGTTACCGCATTATGCGCTGTTATTCCTATGTTGTCCATCAATATTTGGTGGATCAACATTTTTGATTATCCTTTGTTTGAGTTCAGTTTAATGACCTTCTCAATCCTCATACTTTATCTTTTTGTATTCAATAAGCGTTCCATCGTAGATTACATTTATATAGGTGTACTTACTATATTGTTAATCTTACAGATTGTAAAAATCTTTCCCTATTCCGCTTTGGGAGAAAAGACATTGGGTAACGCATCTAAAAATGCAGTAACTCGCATTAAAATCTTTGAGGCCAATGTGCTTCAAAAAAACAATAAGGATAAAAAGCTTTTGGAACAGATCAAAACTGACGATCCAGATATTTTACTTTTAACCGAAACCAGCAAAAGATGGCAGCGTACCATTGATTCTGGTATAGGCGCGGCATATAAATATAAAGTACAGGTGCCTCAGGATAACACGTACGGAATGCTGCTGTATTCAAAATTTAAAATGAAAGATTCTAAAGTAAACTACCGCGTACAGGGCAATATCCCCTCCATGAATACCAGTCTAATATTGCCAGACGGCACTACGATACTTTTATATGCAATTCATCCCACACCACCGGACCCAGAGCATAAAAGCTCAAGCTCAGACCGTGGTATCGAAATGATCAGGACAGCCTTGACGCTTATCGATGAGAAACGCCCCATGATCGTTATTGGTGACTTTAATGAAGTGGCGTGGTCACAGAATGTTTCTCTTTTTCAAGAGATTTCTGGATTGCTGGATGTAAGAAAGGGGCGGGGCTTTTACAATACCTTTAATGCAAACCTATTTTTTATGCGTTGGCCGTTAGATCAGGTTTTCGCCTCAGAGCAATTTCGGGTGGATAAAATTAAAGTTTGGGATTATATGGGTTCAGATCACTTTCCTTTTTCTACAACCTTGACCTATGAACCCATAAGGGCAGCCGAACAAAAGCCCCATCCGGTGAGTGAAAAAGTATTACGATTGCTCGAAAAGCATGTAAATGAGGAAGCGTTAAAAAGAGGTAAAGAAGAATAGAAAACGACTAATTTAGGCCATTTTTTGACCCAAAACCACCCATTTTCCACAATCCAAAGAGCGGTCCGAGCGCCAAAATAAGATAGCTATATTGAGTTGAAAAGGATTCGGGCAAATGCCCCAAAACCTGAATGCTCACTACACTAATGCCGAAACCTATACAGTTTACCAGCGTCAACGCACTGCCACGAGTCTCAGGTGTAGCGCTAGCCGCAACCATTCTTGAAAACTGCGGACTATCGGCAATTACCGCCGCGCCCCACAGCAGCATCAGTGAAAGGAAAAAGAACGGAGAAAGAAGAACTGCAATCGGAGAAATTAAACAACACAGGCCAGAAAGTTTAAGCGAAACGCCAGCGACTTTTTTACTTCCCCATTTTAAACTTAAATGTCCACCCCAGGCGCAAGAAACCGCCCCCACCGCAATACATAAAAATGACCAAAGTGCTACGTTAAGATCTGTGGAATGCTGCCTGTTATAAAAATGGATGAAAACGGGTAAAAATGCCCAAAAAGCATATAATTCCCACATGTGCCCAAAGTAGCCGTACGCGGCTTTCCTAAAATCAGTATTTTTAAATAAAAGTGCAAAAGCGTTCCATTTAAAAACCTGTTGTTTCTTCCGAAAAGGACCGTCAGGAATTAAAAAACCTACCAAAAAACCGCCTAAAATAGCTAAAAAACTCGTAATCCATGTGATTTTTACATAATCAAACTGCAGCCCCAGACTGTTTAAAAAATGTGGGAAAGCGGTTCCCAGAACAAGCGCACCTATGAGATAACCCAGCGTTTTCCCTAATCCTTTTTCATAATAATCTGCCGCGATCTTCATACCCACTGGATAAATCCCGGCCAAGAAAAAACCGGTTAAAAATCGAAAGCTCAAAATAATATTGAAATCTGGGTGGGGCAGGAGCAGCCCTAAATTACAAACAGCCGCCAGAAGCGCGCTGATCATAAACACACGCGACGGTGAAAATCGGTCGGCAATAAGCAAAAAAGCATACACAAGCGTACCCAAAATAAAACCAAACTGTACCGCCGCGAGGGCATCAGACACCGTAGCAAGATCCTTAGCCTCTGGAATGGGAAGCTGCGGAATACTGATATTGCCCACAAACCATAACGAAGTACCCAGAAACTGAGAAAAGATCAGTAAAAAGGTTGTTGTTTTCTTTCCGTGTATCTTCAAGATTTAGAGACTTGAGCGACTACGGCGATCTTATTTCCGTTGGGACTTACCGCAAGGCGCGTAATCTGCTGCAGGCCATCTGTTTCTAATGTGGCGACTTTTACCCAGCTCGCCTCTCCCGTTGTATCGTATATAAACAGCTGGTTACGACTGCCTATGAGAATTTCGGCACTGTTCAGCCACACATAATCCTGAATACCAATGGGCAGCGTACATATAAAATAACTTGTCAAGCCTTTATCCACATCTAATAGGTAAATATCAAGATCGCCAGACTCGTTTACCAGCGTGTAACTCATAAATTTACTATCGGGAATCTTGCGCACTCCTCGTCCCACGTTAGTAATAATAAGGCTGTCCTTTTGTGTTTTTAAATTTATAAAGTGAAGGTTCATTCCGCTCGGATTTACGACCGCAGCAAGAATTTCTTCTACGGAATAAAAATCAAAATAGCCCACTTTGGCATCCGATAACAATTCGGTAGAATCTTGGGCTGAATACGCGTACAATTGCTGTGTTCCATCCTGATCAAGCCGTACCGCGGCAACAACTGGCGAATCGGGAATGCGCGTAGGCGAAAACTCAGAACCACTTGGCGTTTCATTTAAAAATGAAGTGGAATCTTTTGCTATATCGTAAAGTGCAATATCAGTTAGCCCATCGCGGTCACGGGCATAAATTACCCTGTTATTGTCATAAAATGAAGGTTGGTTATTATAACCCTCATTTTGAGATATATTCTTGCCGTTATGAAATGAAATATCCCGTTGTTCCCGATGTAAATCAAAGAGAAAAACATCACTTTTAGGCGGATTTTGGCCAAAAATGGGCAAAAACATCAATAAAACAGGCCATAATTTCATCGCATCAAATTTTTGTGAAAGTTATAAAAACTTTGTGGGTTGCATATATTTTTTTCAAAATTGACAATAACCGCGAGAAACATAAACGTTTAGTAAAAAGGATTTAAAAACAACAAAAAACCCTGAAAACAGCAGTTTCTCAAGGTTTTTGTTGTTGATAAGCACTAAAAAAGTTACAAATATTTTTGTGATTCTTCTAGTATCTCACTTAAATATTCTAAAAAGGATATTTATTTTCTGCAATCACTTTATCTGCGATCATATTCCGCAGTGCAACCACATTGGGTTGATTTTGATATTTTGTAAAGCGTTTCAGTCCCATAAGCATCATGTGCTGTTCATCGCCTTCGGCGAAAGAAACGATTCCTTCTTTTGCTTTCTGATTAATGATATCTACCGCGTGATAAAGGTATAGTTGTGCCATTGCGATTTGTTCCCTTTGGTCTTCCTCACCATTACGTTTGGCATTTTTCTCCGCACGTAGAATGGTACTTTCGGCCATATATATCTCGATTAGAATATCTGCCGCAGCAAGCAATAACTGCTGATGCTGATCCAAATCGGGACCAAATTTCTGTATGGCGCTACCGGCCACCATAAGGAAAACCTTTTTCAATTTTGCAATTATCGCTTTCTCCTCTCCCAGTATTTTATCATAATCTGGCGTGTCAAAAGAAGGGATAGAAGTAAGTTCTTCACCCACTGCCATAGCAGGTTTTAAAAGATCAACGTGGCCTTTCATTGCTTTTTTAACGAGCATTCCCACCGCGAGCATTCTGTTGATTTCGTTGGTTCCCTCATAAATTCGCGGAATGCGGGCGTCCCTCCAGGCAGATTCCATAGGAGCATCGGCGCTAAAGCCCATACCACCAAAAATCTGGATACCCTCATCAGCGCAATTTTGTATATCTTCAGAACAGGCCACTTTTAAAATCGAACACTCAATGGCATATTCTTCAACGCCTTTCAGTTCTGCATCCTGGTGGGAATTTCCATCTTCCTTACGCATAGTAATGCGGTCTTCTATATTTTTTGCAGCGCGGTATGAAGCGCTTTCTCCCGCATACGCGGAAGTAGCCATTTCAGCCAACTTCAATTTGATTGCGCCAAACTGCGCAATAGGCGTTTTAAACTGTACGCGCTCATTGGCGTATTTTACAGCGTTAGTCGTTACGCGGCGCTGTGCGTCAAGGCAAGCGGCCGCCAACTTGATTCTCCCTATATTCAGCGCATTCATGGCGATCTTAAAACCTTCACCACGACCGGCTAACATATTTTCTACTGGTACCACGGTATCGTTAAAAAACACTTGGCGTGTGGAAGAGGCGTGAATTCCCAGTTTCTTCTCTTCCTCGCCCATTGAAATCCCGTTGTTTTTATCATTTTCCACAATAAAACCGGTAATATTTTTATCATCTTCAATACGGGTAAAAACGATGAAAAGATTACAAAAACCAGCATTGGAAATCCACATTTTCTGTCCGTTGATCTTATACGATTTTCCATCGGCACTTATTTCCGCTTTGGTTTTTCCGCTATTGGCATCAGAGCCAGCGCCGGGTTCTGTCAAGGCGTAAGCACCAAACCACTCTCCAGTAGCCAATCTTGGAACGTATTTTTGCTTTTGTTCTTCGGTACCATAAAGCGTTATCGGCATCGTGCCAATCCCCGTATGTGCACCAAAAGCCGTAGCAATAGAACCGGTTGCACCAGAAATATAATCACAAACGAGCATGGTAGAAACAAAACCCATCCCAAGTCCGTCGTATTCTTCGGGCACGGAAACACCAAGAAAACCTAGTTCGCCGGCTTTGCGCATAATCTCTTCGGTAAAGGCGTAATCCTTATGCTCAAAACGCTCTTTATAAGGAATAATCTCGCGATTTACAAATTCCATCACAGATTCTTTCATCATTTGCTGCTCCTCGGTAAAATCTTCGGGAGTGAATATATCCTCGCAAGCGGTTTCTGTTACCAAAAACTGGCCGCCGCGGAGGATGTCTTTTTTGTCTAGTGTTTCCATGTTCTAATATTATTTTGAATTTTCCCCCTCTAACTCCCCCCAAGGGGGAGAATTTTTGTGGAGTATTTAAGTTTAAGTATATTTCTAATATTGTTTTTGCTCCTCCCCTTGGGGGAGGTTGGGAGGGGAAATAATTTAAGATAAAAACTCAAAAACCCCAGCAGCGCCCTGTCCAGTACCCACGCACATGGTAACCATACCATATTTGCCTTGCAGATTGCGTTTGCGCATCTCATCAAATAATTGCACCGAAAGTTTGCCACCGGTACAGCCCAGCGGATGACCCAAAGCAATCGCACCACCATTAACATTTACGATATCGGGATTAAGTCCCAGCTCACGTATTACCGCAAGCGACTGGGAAGCGAAAGCTTCATTGAGCTCAATAAGCGCGATATCTTCCAGTTTTACATCAGCTTGTTTGAGCGCTTTTGGGATCGCTTTTACGGGACCGATGCCCATTATTCTAGGTTCTACGCCCACAGGAGCATAATTAACCAAGCGGGCGATTGGTTCTAAATTAAGCTCCTTCATCATTTTCTCGCTCATGATAAGGGTGAATGCCGCGCCATCGCTCATTTGTGAAGAATTACCAGCGGTCACACTTCCGCCTTCTGCGAAAACGGGACGCAATTTTGCTAAAACCTCAAGGCTTGTATCCTTTCGGGGACCTTCGTCTTTATTAACCGTATAGGTTTTAGTTTCCTTTTTACCGGAATCATTGACGAAAGTTTCATGCACTTCAATAGGTACAATCTGATCCTGAAAACGGTCTTCTGTCTGTGCTTTTAGGGCTTTTTGATGTGAATTATAGGCAAATTCGTCCTGATCTTCACGGCTCACGTTGAACTGCTTGGCCACCGCTTCTGCGGTAAGTCCCATGTTCCAGTAATAATCCTCGTGGCCTGCTGCCGCCAGTTTATAGTCCGGTACGGGTTTGTAGCCGCCCATAGGGATATAGCTCATGCTTTCGGCCCCGCCGGCGATAATACAATCGGCCATTCCAGCCTGTATTTTAGCCGAAGCCATCGCAATGGTTTCAATACCTGACGCGCAATAACGGTTTACGGTCACACCCGGAACATCGTCAATTTTAAGTCCCATTAGCGAAATCAACCGGGCCATATTGAGGCCTTGTTCCGCTTCGGGCATCGCGTTGCCCACCATGATATCATCAATGCGTTTTTTATCAAGATTGGGAACTTCCTTGAGAAGATATTGTATGGTTTCCGCCGCCAGTTCATCAGGTCGCTTGAAGCGAAAGAGTCCACGCGGTGCTTTTCCCACGGCAGTTCGGTATGCTTTTACTATATATGCTGTTTTCATAATGAGATTTTAGATTTGAGAAATTAGATTTGAGAAATTCAACCCAGAGAAGGTCAGATTTTAAATCCAATAGCTCCGATATTTTGCAAAGTTGAGAAAGCCACTCTCCTTATTTGGAAAATTTCTTAATTAAGCTATAATTCATTTTTTGAACTTCGATTAAACTTTCGATGATCGGATCTACTTTTTCTTTTTGAACCAATTTGAGTCTATGAGATAAAAGAAGTTGAGTGTATAGTTCATTAGACGAACCATTGGCGATACCCAAGAAATTTTTGAATTCACCATTCGTATTGCGACCAGCACCTTCAGAAATATTAGAAGGTATGGATATGGCACTTCGTCTAATCTGACTGGTTAAACCGTATTTTTCTTCTTTTGGAAAATCGGCTGAAAGTATATAAGTATCTTCAGCAATATCCATTGCACGTTGCCAAATTTTTAAATCTTGAAAATTATGCATGGTTTTATATTGTTTAATTCACCTTAAAAATCCACCTGCTTTGCAGGTGGTCATGTCCTGATGGCTATGCCTGTATTTACAGCTTGATTTCGATTTGCTTTTTTGTTGCATAATTGAATCTGGTCGATTTTTAGAACAGGCCCCTGTCGCCCCCTATGGGGGCTAGCCAAAGCCACCTTCTAAGAAGGTGTGATTTTTACTTGAATTAGGTTTTATCTGCGTAATCTCATTTCTTAAATCTCCGATCTCAAATCTAATTTCTCAAAGGCTTATTCTTCTTAATCATATGCTCTAACCTTTCCAGCGTTTTGCGTTCTCCACAAAGACTCAGAAAGGCCTCACGCTCTAGATCTAGCAGGTATTGCTCGCTCACGTAGGAAGCTTCCGAAAGGTCACCGCCAGCCATTACGTAGGCCAATTTATTAGCGATTTTCTTGTCGTGATCGCTGATGTATTTTCCGGCATTCATCTGGTCGGTTCCTATAAGAAACGCACCCAGCGCTTGTTTGCCCAGCACTTTAATATCTGTACGCTCAATGGGTTTAGTATAACCCTGTTCTGCCATAAATTTAGCCACTTGTTTTGCTGCCGCAATCTGCATACCTTTATTCACCACCACAATGTCTTTGCCCGGTTTTAAAATGCCAATATCATAGGCTTCATATGCAGATGTCGATACTTTGGCCATACCTATGGCAAGAAAATATTCACGTAGGCGATTGAGTTCAACATCATCTTTTTTATAGGTTTCTGAAGCGCGTACCGTCATTTCTTTAGAACCGCCACCGCCAGGAATGAGGCCTACGCCAAATTCTACCAGACCGATGTAACTTTCTGCTGCCGCGACCACACGGTCTGCGTGCAGGGTCATTTCGCAACCACCTCCCAAAGTCATTGCATGTGGTGCCACAACGGTGGGAATAGAGGAGTAGCGCAGGCGCATAGACGTATCCTGAAAATATTTTACAGCTGCGTTGAGCTCATCATATTCCTGCTCTACGGCCATCATAAAAATCATCCCAATATTGGCACCAACCGAGAAATTCTTACCCTGATTGGCCAGTATGAGTCCGGCGAAGTCCTTTTCTGCAATATCGATCGCTTTATTGAGTCCGCCGAGGACATCACCACCTATAGAATTCATTTTAGAGCGGAATTCTAAATTGAGGATCCCGTCGCCCAAATCTTCAACTACAACACCGCTGTTCTCAAAAACGGCCGTACTCTTACGAATGTTATCTAGGATGATAAAGCCTTCCTGACCTGGTTTTTTGACATATTCTTTTTTAGGAATATCGTAGAAAAATGTGTTTCCATCTTTAACCGTATAAAAAGACTTTTTATCTGCGGAAAGCATATCATTGACCCAAGGAGCCACTTCGTAGCCTTCGGCTTTCATAAGTTCGATCCCTTTTTCTATCCCAACGGCATCCCAAATCTGAAAAGGACCATGCCCCCAGCCGTAACCGGCACGCATGGCATCATCAATTTTAAAAAGTTCGTCGGCGATTTCGGGAATGCGGTTCTGGACATAAGCAAAGAGACCAGCAAAATTCTTCCGGAAAAAATCGCCAGCTTGATCGGTACCATTAACGAGAATAGGGAAACGATCTGCGACATTTTCTACGCCTTTGGTTTTTTCCAATGTGCTAAAAGAGGCCCGTTTTTCACTCCTATAATCCATTTTATCGAGGTCTAGGGTCATTATTTCGCTAGAACCATCGTCTTTTTTTATCTTCTTGTAGAATCCCTGACCAGATTTACTTCCCAGCCATTTATTCTCGTTCATCGTATTTATATAATCGGGAAGTTTAAAGAGTTCGCGGCGCTCATCATCGGGGCAGTTTTCATAAATACCATTGGCCACATGCACGAGTGTATCAAGGCCGACCACATCTACGGTGCGAAAGGTAGCCGACTTCGGTCTACCGATTACCGGACCGGTAAGTTTATCGACTTCTTCCACCGTCATGTCAAGTTCTTTCACGGTATGAAAAAGGCTCATAATACTGAATGTACCGACACGGTTACCAATAAAAGCCGGAGTATCTTTAGCTAAAACCGATGTTTTCCCAAGAAATTTTTCACCATATTTGGTCAAGAAATCAAGCACATTAGGATCCGTTTTTGGTCCTGGGATAATCTCAAAAAGTTCGAGGTAGCGCGCGGGGTTAAAAAAGTGTGTCCCGCAGAAATGCTTTTGAAAATCTTCACTTCGGCCTTCGCTCATATACTTTATGGGAATTCCGGAAGTATTAGAAGTTACTAAGGTACCTTTTGTTCGGTATTTATCAAGATTTTCAAAAACCTGTTTTTTAATATCCAGACGTTCTACCACCACCTCGATGATCCAGTCTGCGTCTTTTACCTTGGCAATATCATCTTCCGTATTCCCTGTAGTGATTCGGTTTGCGAAATCTGTATGATAAATAGGGGAAGGCTTTGATTTTAACGCCTTTTGTAGGTGATCATTTACGGGGCGGTTACGCACTGCTTTATCTTCTAAAGTAAGACCTTTAGCTTTTTCCTTATCTGTAAGTTCACGAGGAATTATATCCAATAATAGGACTTCAACCCCCACGTTTGCAAAGTGGCATGCAATACCACTTCCCATAATACCAGAACCTATAACAGCTATCTTATTTATTCTTCTATTGCTCATTATTTTGTAGTGGTTTCTTGTGGATTATATATCTTTTTATTCTGGATCAAATCATTGATAACATGGATAACTTCAAAAAAGTGATCGATTTTCTCGGGTGAAATTTGCCCGCGTATCGCATTATTGAATTTAAGCACCTGATCTTTACTGAAATTGCGGTTTTCACGACCAAATTCCGTCAAAAAAATCAATACACCCCTACCATCTGCAGGGTTGGGATGACGCTCAATTAGACCGCGTTCTTCCATAGATTTTAAAGTTCGTGAAAGGCTTGTAGCTTCCATTCCCATTCGTGGCCCGAGAGCGGTGGAGGGCGTACCCTCTTCTGGATCTATACTCAATAGGGCAAAACCGGTGGCCATAGTACTATCAAACTGGGCAGCCTGCTCGTTATACATTTTAATAACTGCTTGCCAAGTAGCTCTAAGCGCGTGATCTATGGTGATTTCTTTCTTGCTCATACGTTTGCGTAAATATACTAAAAAAATACTATGCATGCATAGTATTTTAATTTAAATTTGGGGAAAATTGTGAACAATAGTGGAAGGGAATTATAAAAAATTCCTCAATCAAATTTCAAAAAGATCTAGCCATGATCCTAAAAACCTCAGTTCGAGCTAAAAGAAATATGTCAGTTTGAGTAATTCCGATAGCTATCTGAACTAAAAGAATTTCGTATCGAAAACCGTATTTTTTGATTGAAAATTCTAAATCGAACTCAGTTTAAAAGTTATAGCAATTGGGTTTGTAGTATTGACTTGCCGTTGTTTAATTTGAAATAAGCGTTATTTTGCACTATCCACGTGCTCATAGAGTTTGTTGTAAAGTGTAATGTAGCGTTCTTTTACCGCACGGCGTTTCAATTTCATGGTAGGCGTAAGGTGGCCTTCATCTATACTCCAAACTTCTGGAGTAAGCTCAAACTTTTTAACGCGTTCCCATTTACCGAATTTCTCGTTATATAAATCTACTTCCTGCTGAACGCGTTTAATTACTTCTTTATTTGTGGCAACGGCCTCGAGCGAATCCTCCAGTTGAATGCCTTTTATACGTGCCCATTCTTGTATAAATTCAAAATTAGGCTGTATAAGTGCAGTGGGCATTTTTTCACCTTCGCCCACGACCATGATCTGCTCAATAAAACGTGATTGTTTCATGCTATTCTCGAGCATCTGTGGCGCCACGTATTTACCGCCGCTGGTTTTGAACATTTCCTTTTTACGATCTGTTATGGTCAAAAAGCCGTCTGTATCTAAATTACCAATGTCACCAGTATGAAAAAATCCATTTTCCAGCACTTCATCAGTCTTTTCCTGGTCTTTATAATAACCCACCATAACTTGAGGTCCCTGGATTAGGATCTCACCATCTTCGGCAATTTTTACTTCGGTATGATCTATAGGTCTACCTACCGAACCAACTTTAAATCCGCCATTGCGCATGTCATTTACTGCAATTACCGGCGAGGTCTCGCTCAGCCCGTAGCCTTCCATCACACCTATGCCCGCAGCATTAAAAATACGTGCTAAACGGGGCTGTAGAGCAGCACTTCCAGAAGCAATTAGTTTTAATTTTCCGCCCAAGCCGTCAAGCCATTTACTAAAAATAAGTTTGCGAGCAATGGCGAGTTTCTGTTCGTACCACCAGCCATTTCTGCCATAAGGCTCATACTCAAGCCCAAGCTCAACGGCCCAGTAAAAGAGCTTTTTCTTGACTCCGGTGAGTTCTGCGCCTTTTGCAATGATCTTATCGTAGACTTTTTCCAGCAATCGCGGTACAGCGGTCATGACATGAGGTTGCACTTCTTTTAGATTTTCGCTGATAGTATCTATACTTTCGGCGTAATAAATACTTACACCAGTATATTGATATAGGTAGATAAGCATGCGCTCATATACGTGACACAGCGGCAAAAAGCTCAGCGCACGGTCCTTACCCTTAGAGATAGGAAAACGCTTCTCACTATTTATCGCGTTGCTTACTAAATTTTTATGACTTAACAAAACCCCTTTTGGTTTTCCTGTAGTGCCCGAAGTATAGATTAACGTGGCTATATCATCCTCTTTAATGGCATCTTTTCTAAGTTCTACCTCTTCCTGATCAGTAACATTACCGCCCAGCGATAAGACCTCTTCCCAATGCTTGCAATCATCCAACTTGTCAAAGGAATAAACTTCTTTGAGACTGGGTACATTTTCTTTTATTCGTAGCAATTTTTGCAAAACTTCGTCATCAGAAACAAAGCAGTAGACAGACTCACTGTGGTTAAGTACATATTCATATTCCTCTTCTGAAATTGTAGGATAAACAGGAACATTCTGTGCACCTAATTGCATAATGCCAATATCCATAATATTCCACTCTGTACGGTTTGAGGAAGATATCACTGCTATTTTATCATTTGGCTGTACGCCCAGCTGAAGCAAACCCCTACTGATTCTATTGGCCTGATCAATATATTCGTGCGTGGAAATCGCTTTCCATGTCCCATTATACTTGGTAACCAGAGCTTTCTCCAAGTTGTACTTTTCTAACTGATACTGGGGAAAGTCAAAAAGACGCTTAATTTCCATAGGACGATTTGATAAAGATTACCATGCAAAATAAGCAATTTAGCGACTATATTTTAACGTTTAGTAAAAATTTACAACGTTGTAAAGTAAAGTGCTGCGTGTGTTAATCTTACCTTATGTATGTCGCTGATTTTTTAAAAATCTTTATAGATTTCCTTACTGCTGTTGTTCCAAAATCAGACAAATGATGTCTATAACACAAGGAATCGCAAATTGAATTCGGCTATTGTTCCAATAATCCTTAAGCATTAATGATTACCTATTTCCCAGTACTACGTTTATATGAATAGAGGAAAATGCTATAGCCGAAAGTAATGGCAGCATTTATGAAGTTGAATTTTCCAATGGTTTTGAGATCGGTTTCCAACTGCCTCCGGTCTTTTTTAAAAAGATGTATCCTTGTTTCTTTGCAGCACATTTCATTCAATATAATATTTCTAACGTAACTTATATCGTATCAAGTGATTTGCATACAGTTTTTCTAAGATATAAATGTTTTTAAAAACTGAACTCGGATATAAAGGATTTAATTATTTCTAAAAGCTTACGGATATTTGAAAACTTAGGTTTTGATTTTGAAGACTCAAAATAAGTATTTATAGATGTAGATGTTTCCAGTGAAAGTGGAGCTGATTCGGATAGAACAGAACTTAGTACTACGTGTTTATAAAAATATCTAAATAAAAACAATTGCTTTTAATCTGTATTTTATATACTTTTATCGAAATTTTAATATAAAAGTAAAAATCACACCTTCTTAGAAGGTGGCTTTGGCTAGCCCCCATAGGGGGCGACAGGGGCCTGTTCTAAAAATCGACCAGATTCAATTATGCAACAAAAAAGCAAATCGAAATCAAGCTGTAAATACAGGCATAGCCATCAGGACATGACCACCTGCAAAGCAGGTGGATTTTTAAGGTGAATTAAACATTTTTAATAAGAAAAACATTACTATTCCTGCTTGACTTATAAAAACATGATTATAATGAAGAAATTACTTATAGCCCTAACGTTCATTACTTTATTTTATGGATGCTCTGCTATTGATGAACTTACTAAATTTGATATAGATTATAACAGTAATGTTACCGTACCCGCAAACACCGCTGTAAATCTGCCTTTTATGGTAGGAACACCTCCCGTAGAAACCAGCTCCGAATCAAAATTTGAATCTAACGAAACGCGTAAGGACCTGATCGAAGAAATCAAACTTAAGCGCATGCGTCTCACCATTACAGCTCCCGAAAGAGAGGATTTTAGTTTTCTGGAAAGCATTGAGATCTATATGAAAGCAGAAGGCGTTGAAGAAATTCAGATCGCCAGTCTTAAACCTGTGCCTAATGATGCCGGTATCCAGATCGAACTCGATACCAGCGATGCCGATCTTAAAGAATACATTAAAAAAGATTCCTTTAGCCTACGGGTTAATACCACTACAGATGAAGTCATTGATAATGATATTGACATCGCTATTTTAAGTGTATTTGCGGTAGATGCCAGTATTTTTGGGGTATAAAACTTTTTAAGCGAAAATTATTTATCTTAAATTTTAGCGCTTTTATATATTCTCAATCCACTCCCTGGCATTCACAAAAGCCTCAATCCACGGACTTACTTCATCTTTCCTGCCTTTAGGATAATTTGCCCAGTTCCAGGGGAAAGTGGAGCGTTCTATGTGCGGCATGGTGACCAGGTGACGGCCGGTTTTATCGGTCATCATGGCGGTGTTGTAGTCACTGTTGTTGGGATTTGCGGGATAAGCGTCGTAACCATATTTGGCCACAATCTTGTAGTTTTCTTCCGCAAGCGGAAGTTGGAATTTTCCTTCCCCATGAGAAATCCAAACGCCTAAAGTTGTTCCCGCAAGTGAGGATAGCATAACCGAATCATTTTCGCCGATTTTTACGCTTGTAAAGCCGCTTTCATGCTTGTTTGAGTCGTTATGCAACAATTTGATTTTGTCGTTATGCTCGGGATTAATGAGATCGAGTTCTGCAAATAATTGGCAGCCGTTACAAATACCAACGGAAAGCGTGTCTTCCCTTGCAAAGAAATTCTTGATCACCGCATTGGCTTTCTCATTATAAAGTATCGCTCCCGCCCAACCTTTAGCTGAGCCCAGAACATCAGAATTTGAAAAACCGCCCACAGCGCCCAGAAACTGGATATCCTCAAGTGTTTCCCGACCTTCAATAATGTCTGTCATATGCACATCTTTTACATCAAAACCGGCGAGATACATCGCGTTTGCCATTTCCCGTTCAGAATTACTGCCTTTTTCGCGTAAGATTGCCGCTTTTGGACCTGTTTTTAGACCTTCTAAAGCAGGTTTTTTTCCGGTAAACTGTGTTGGGAAATTGAATTTTAAAGCTTGCTTTGCAAAATTTTCATAACGATCTGTAGCCAGATTATTTGCTGTTTGTTTTTGATCCAGCAAATACGAAGTTCTAAACCATTTTTGACGTAACGATGGAATATTCAGACCAATCTCGATATTGTCTTTTTTGATTTCCAGAATTTCTCCGGAAGTCACTTCGCCAATTTTGAAAAATTCTATTTGTTGTTCTTCAAGGGTTTCTTCGACATTGCTTTTCGCTGCTGCCTGAAAAACAATTCCTGCATTTTCTGCGAATAGTATTTTGATCAGGTCTTTTTCGCTAAAAGCGGAAAAATCAAAAGATGCGCTTAAATTGGGTTCTGCAAAGCACATTTCCAGCAGCGTGGTGATCAATCCACCGGAAGCCACATCGTGTCCTGCAACGATTTTTTCTGCTTTAATCAGATTTTGAATAACATCAAACGCTTTCGCGAAAGCGGAATTATTTTTAATATTTGGAGCCGAAGTTCCTATTTTGTTGAATGTTTGAGCAAATGATGAACCGCCAAGTTTAAAATCGTCCTGCGAAAAGTTGATGTAATAAATCGCACCTTCTTCTTTTTGTAAAACCGGCTCAACTACATTATTTATATTTTCACAATTTCCTGCTGCCGAAATAATCACAGTTCCCGGAGCGATAACTTCGCCATCAGGATATTTTTGCTTCATTGAGAGCGAATCTTTCCCGGTTGGCACATTAATTCCCAGTTCTATCGCAAATTCTGAGACCGCTTGAACCGCCTCATATAAACGTGCGTCTTCCCCAGGATTGTTACATGGCCACATCCAGTTTGCCGAAAGAGAAATAGATTTTAAACCTTTTTCCAGTGGAGCCCAAATAATGTTTGTCAAGGCTTCGGCGATGGAGTTCTTACTTCCCGCCACAGGATCTATAAGTCCGCTAATAGGGGAGTGGCCAATTGAAGTCGCAATACCCAGCGTACTTTTATAATCAAGCGCCATGACGCCGCAATTGTTAAGCGGCAGTTGCAAACTCCCTGCACATTGCTGCTTTGCCACGCGACCACCAACGCAACGATCTACTTTGTTAGTAAGCCAGTCTTTACAAGCGACTGCTTCAAGCTGTAAAACGTTTTCCAGATACTCATGAAAATCGCCTAAATTGTACTCAAAATCGGCATAATTACGGTCGATTTTGGTATCGTTCATCACAGTTTGTGGCGAACTGCCGAACATATCGTGCAAGTCAAGATCCATAGGAGAATCGCCGCTGCTGGCAGATTTAAAGGTAAAGCGATGATCACCGGTGACGTCGCCCACTTCATACATAGGCGAGCGCTCACGATCTGCGATACGCTTGAGCATATCTATACTTTTCTCACCAATCACAAGACCCATACGTTCCTGCGATTCGTTCCCAATAATTTCTTTTGCAGAAAGCGTAGGATCTCCCACTGGAAGTTTATCAAGATCAATTTTACCACCGGTTTCTTCTACCAGTTCAGAAAGGCAATTTAAATGCCCGCCTGCACCATGATCGTGAATAGAAACGATAGGATTATGATCGCTTTCTACCATCCCACGAATGGCATTTGCGGCTCGTTTTTGCATTTCAGGATTAGATCGCTGTATCGCGTTAAGTTCTATGCCAGAGCTAAATTCACCCGTATCGGCCGAAGAAACTGCGGCACCGCCCATCCCGATACGGTAATTATCACCGCCTAAAATGACGATTTTATCACCGGTTTGCGGACTATCTTTTAAAGCCTGATCTTTTTTGCCATAACCTATTCCACCGGCTTGCATGATTACTTTATCATACGCTAATCTGCGGCCATCGGTTTCGTTTTCAAAAGTCAAAACAGAGCCTACAATAAGCGGTTGCCCAAATTTATTACCAAAATCTGAAGCTCCGTTTGATGCTTTTATCAGAATATCGATTGGCGTTTGGTAGAGCCATTTTCTGGCTGGCATTCCCTGTTCCCAGGGTTTTTCTTCTTCCAGACGGGAATAGGCCGTCATATAAACTGCAGTTCCGGCAAGTGGCAATGAACCTTTACCGCCGGCAAGACGATCGCGTATTTCTCCGCCAGCACCGGTTGCAGCACCGTTAAAAGGTTCTACTGTGGTGGGAAAGTTGTGAGTTTCCGCTTTAAGCGAAAGCACACTTTCAAATTCTTTTTCTTCGTAATAATCGGGTTTATCGGCCGTTTTTGGGGCAAATTGGGTGACTTTTGGTCCGCTTACAAAAGCGACGTTATCTTTATACGCTGAAACAATAGCATTGGGATTTTCTTCGGAAGTCTTGCGTATCATCTTAAAGAGCGAATAAGGCATTTCCTCACCGTCTATAACAAATTTACCGTTGAAAATCTTATGGCGGCAATGTTCAGAATTTACCTGGCTGAAGCCAAAAACCTCAGAGTCGGTCAATTTGCGTTCTATGCGCAGGGCCACGCCTTCTAGATATCCTATTTCTTCAGGATTCAGGGCTAAACCTTCCTGCTCATTATAGACAGAAATATCTTCTATATGCTTTATTTTTTCCGGAGTTATATCGATATGAAAGAGCGCCTGATCCAATTGCTGGTATTTCTGCGAAATCATGGGATCATAGGCCTCAAATTTTTTCGCGCAGGCGGTAAATTCCTCAATACGAATTATACCTTGAATACCCATATTCTGAGTAATTTCAACGGCATTTGTACTCCACGGGGTAACCATTGCGGCGCGTGGACCAATAAAAAAAGCGTCAATTGTTGACGCTTCAAGTTTAGGCTGCTCGCCAAAAAGCCAGATGAGCTTGTTCTGATCTTCCGAAGAGAGCGTGTTTTCTGCCTCGACGGCGTAAATTTTAAAGTCTTGTGAACCGAAAAAATGAATCATAAATGAGTTGCTAAAGAAGCCGCAAATTTAAGATTTTATGATTTAAAAAAGGGAAAGTTATTCTTGAAATGACGGAGGGTGAAATGTCGTATAGTGTATTTTGTATACTGTATACTGTAAACTGTTATTTTGAATTCTGAATTTTAAATTATTAATCTCAATGAGTAACGAGATCGTATTTATTTAAGTGTGAGGTTAAAAATTGTTTAATCGTTTAATTGTTTATTGTTCATTGTCAACTTTTTACCGGAGGCTTCGATACAAATTCCTTTCCGCTTGGGCTCCAAGAAATTCACTCAGCCACCTACCATCGAACTTAATTGACGCCTGTCGTGTTCCTGTTTTAAAACGTAATTTTAACAGCGCAAGGCATACAACGAAGGATCACGCAGACGGCGTGCAAAAATGTCTGAAAACCATTAATTTATCAGTGTTTTCGGTCGTTTTTGACCCTAAAACGAGGGTTTTCCATATAAAATCGAAGTCGGTAGAGTGCGTGGCGGGATCTCTCGTCGACGCTGAAAAAGCGTCGCTGTCGAGATGACATATTGTGTTTAATGGTGACGAAGAATTGCGCCTGTTCCGTTTAGAGTTGGGAATTTTTAGTTAAGGTTTCAGGTACTGATCGTTGAATCTTAACTATTAACTGTTCACTGTTTATTGTTCATTGCTCACTGTTCCTTTCTTCACCATAAGGCACATGTAAAAACCATCGTAACCGCTTTCGCTACAAAGCACTGTTTTTTGTTTCTCAATTTTGAAATCGCTGCCTTCTGGGGTTTTTAGGAATTTTTTGATCTGTTCTTGGTTTTCCGAAGGAAGTATAGAGCAGGTCGCGTAAACCATCTTTCCGCCCGGTTTTACCATTTTTGAATAATCAACCAAAAGTTCTTGCTGAATTTTCTTGATTTTTTCGACAAAATCGGGCTTTAATTTCCATTTAGCATCAGGATTTCGGCTTAAGACACCGAGACCGGTACAAGGCGCGTCAATCAGCACGCGGTCTCCTGAATTGTACAGTTTTTTAACCACCTTGGTACTATCTATAGTGCGCGTCTCAATATTATGAGCACCAGCACGGCGGGCACGGCGCTTTAACTCTTTGAGCTTATTGCCATAAATATCAAGGGCAATGATCTGACCTTTATTATCCATCTGAGCGGCAAGATGGAGTGTTTTTCCACCTGCACCGGCGCAGGTATCTATGACCCGCATACCAGGTTCTATACCCAAAAATGGCGCAACCAACTGTGACGACGCATCCTGTACTTCAAAAAGGCCGTCTTTAAAAGCTTTTGTGCCAAAAACATTACCACGCTCTTTGAGTTGGAGCGCGTCTTTATATAGTTTAAGATTTTCGGTCTCGTGACCTTCTTCGGCCAAAATGGCTTTAAGACTTTCGGGATCGGTTTGAAGTCGGTTGGTGCGTAAAACCACTGGCGCTTGTTGATTTAAAGCGGCAATTTCAGCATCCCATTTAGCTCCCAGTTCCTTTTCACCCAATTCGTCCAGCCAATCAGGAATGGATTCGCGGTATTTTCTCTCGTGTGATAGTTCGTCAAAACGGCCCTTAATCCTTCGTGTGGGCGTATCTTCAATCTGTGGCCACTCTGGCAATTTAATTCCGCGCAGCGTACACCAAACGGCAAACATGCGCCAGAGATCTTTACGTTCTAGCGGCTCATTTACTTCGGCAATTGCAGCATACAGGCGTTTCCAGCGTACGATATCGTAAATTGTTTCTGCTACAAAACCACGGTCACGCGAACCCCAACGTTTGTCACGTTTAAGTTGTTTCTGTACAGATTTATCAGCGTAAACGCCTTCGTTAAAAATCTCTAGGAGACCGTCAATGACGGCAAAGACAAGGTTGCGGTGTAGGCGCATGGAAATGGTTTTAAATGGCGGCAAAGGTACAGTTTTGTTAAGGAATAGTTTTAACTTCCCGAAAAATTTAGAATATGCGCATTTTGACTGGGATTTTATTCTTTTTCTTAACCATAGGTTGTACCGAAGAAAAAAAAGAAAAAGAATTTAAAATACATAATTTTAAAAGTGTTGACCTGAAAGTGATCTACGAAGATTCAGTAAGTATCAGAACATTGGAAATCCTTAATGACGGCAGTCTTGCTTTTGCAGGTTCTGATGGAAAATATGGTCTTTATGATCCAAAAACCGACCAATGGAGCACTAAAATCATTAAAGGAGATACTGTAAATCCATCTTTTCGCGCGACCGCGCATACGTCCACCGATTTTTTTATGCTAAGTATTGGCAATCCCGGTTTGCTCTACAAAACTGAAAATAATGGTATGAAACTGGTTTATGCCGAAGAAAACGAAGCTGTCTTTTATGATGCCATGACTTTCTGGAACAATGAGGAAGGCATTGCCATGGGCGACCCAACTGCAGATTGCCTGTCGATTTTGACTACCCGAGATGGCGGAAAAACCTGGCAAAAAACACCTTGCGACCGCCTGCCTAAAGTAAAAGAAGGAGAAGCCGCTTTTGCTGCGAGCAATACCAATATTGCCACAGTGGGCGATAAAACCTGGATTATTACCGGGGGGAAAAGTTCACGGGTACATTACAGTCCAGATAAAGGAGCAACGTGGGAGGCATACGACACGCCCATAATTCAAGGAACAGCTACTCAGGGCGGCTATTCCATTGCATTTTATGACGATAAGATCGGTTTTGTGATTGGCGGGGATTATACGCAACCCGAAGTAAATACGAGCAATAAAATGATTACCAAAGATGGTGGAAAAAGCTGGCAAATAGTAGCAAAAAACACCGATCCCGGCTATAAAAGCTGTGTTCAATTTGTGCCAAAAAGCGATGGAAATGAATTAGTAACCATGGGTTTTGCGGGTATAAACTACAGCAAAGATCAAGGCGAACACTGGCAACAACTTAGCAGCGAAGGATTTTATACATTCCGATTTACAAACGATTCTACTGCCTATGCTGCTGGTAATGGCCGTATTGCAAGGATTACTTTTAGTGATTCTTTAACCAATTAAAATCCTTAGGGCTTTTCTTTTTCATTCCTTTTTTTATATTCTTCAAAAAGCATCCGACTAAAATCATCTTCTACTTCGGGCAGAAAAACGATTTTTGATGCTGGTAGTTTTTTGATAAGTTCATACATCAGTTGTTTTTCTAAAAGATGACGCTCGTCGCGCACCTCATTGTACGTTTTTATGAGTTTTTCAGATTCTGATTCGCTGAATTCCTTTTTAATTCCGTTGCTACTATATTTTTCTCTAAAAAGCTGTTTTTCTTTATGCCTTAAATCATGAATTTGAGCATCATATTTATTGTAAACTGGCCAAAATTTTTCGGCTTCGGCCGAAGAAAGTTCAAGCTTTTCGGTAATAAAGGATACTTTTAGGGCCTTTATGCGCTCATGCTTATCACTATCCTGTGCGAAAGTTTTAAAGCCTGCCGTGAATAACAAGATCAAAAACATCACATTTGCTGAAAAGCGCTGTATTCTAAACAACGCTACGTTAATACGTTGTAAAAAATCTTTATTGTAAGACCCAGTAAAAAAATTCAATGGTTCTCTCATAACTATGGTTGTATGGTCTATTTGTTAGCTCTAGGCTCTAGATTATCCTCAAGCACCTGGTTGTCAATCATTTCTAAAATCATTTCATCAGTTAAAGTCATGGAATGGAAAATAGAGGTATTTTCTTCAATTTTTCCAAGTTCTTCATAGCTCAGAAATTCCTGTATATCCTGTTCTTCAAAATAATCATTGAGTGCGGTTGAGCTTATATTTTCAAAGTTGTTTTGTGGTCCTGCGGGATTCCAGAGCAATAATAAAAATACTAATGCTGCCGCTACAGCTGCAAGTGAACCGGTAAGTACGCGAGGATCTGACCACCAAAGCGCAATAACCTTTGTTGTTTTTCCATATTCTTTAATGCGCACATCTACAGTCTCAAAATAACCTGAGGGAACGCTAAAACCTTTCTTTTTAGATTCATCTAAGGTTCGCAGTTGTAGCTCTTCTTTTAAATGCGAAGCAAAGGTATCAAAATAAGCATCTGGTACCTTAAAACCATTATCGCTGTACGATTGCCAATTTTTGTTCATGATTTTTAGACTTCAAAATTTGTAAAAGGTTTAATCCTGGGTTACATATTTGGTTATTTTTTTAACCGCGTGATGATAACTTGCCTTAAGCGAACCCTCAGAGGTTTCTAAAATTGTTGATATTTCGCTATAGGGCATTTCTTCATAATATTTCAGTAAAAAAACCTGTTTTTGACGCTGTGGGAGGCTGTTTATTGCGTTTTGCAATTTGATCTGCAGCGCATCACCGTCAAAATAGGGATCGCTCCTAAGATTATCCGTAAGCTGTTGTTGTAATTGCTCGTCGTTTATACGCAGCCGGCGTGCTTTTTTCTTTAAAAAAGTCAGGCTTTCATTTGTTGCAATACGGTATAGCCAAGTATATAATTTGCTTTCCCCTTTAAAATTCTCTAAGTTTTTAAACACTTTAATAAAGGTGTTCTGAAGTACGTCATCAGCATCATCGTGAGAAATAACCATACGCCTTATATGCCAGTAAAGGCGCTCTTTATAATCGCTGACCAAGCCGTCAAACTGTTCTTGTAAAGGGGTCTTCCGTGAACTCACTATTTATTTTTTAAATCCCAACAGTCTGGACTAAATTAAAAATTATTTTAAAATGCTTTGTGTACATTCATATATTCACATAGCAAAACCTAAAGTTATTTATTGTATAAAGCTTCTTTTTTAACTGAAGCAGCCACAACTGCATATTATGATTTTTTATTAAATCAATACTACTAACTATAGCAAAAGATAAAAGGATTTACCTTAAAAAAATTCAAAATTAAAGCGAAAATTGTAAGAAATACCTTTCTTTATAAATTATTGAAGGAAAAAACGTATTAAAATTGAAATAATACTCGTTAAAGTCAATAATATTTTATTTTTTTGTTAATTTAATTTTTATTTATCAATTGCAACATAGGATAGGTTTTATGAAAAAAAACTATGCTTCTAAGCGTTATTGGCTATCAATAACGACTATTTTGGTTTTCTCTTGGCTGTCTCTACTACTTTACAATTATTTTAGTAAAAGCATTACTGACCAAATAAAAAATCAGTTACAGGTAACGGGAGAAGTGGCTGCGCGTAATTTTGAGCTTTCCATTTCAAAAAATTATTTATATCTCAAGAATGCTGCACAGCAAATGAAGGGGCAACCTGATTTAGAACAGAAATGGGATTCTCTCTCAAAACAATTAATAAGTCGGAATAATAATATTGTCTTCACTGCATTAATGGATGAAAAAGGCGATTTAATGGCCAATTATCCTAATGATTTGGTGCAGAATAGCCCAAATGGGTTGCGCGCATTTCTAAATAAAGAATTGAAAAATAAAGATTCGGTAAGTGCACCTCATATAAAATGGTTAAATCAAATTGATAATGGGCATATTTTACTGCTAAATATTCCTATAGAGCTCCACAATCCACCAAGAACCATCTTAGCCGGAGTAGATATGGGCGCTGAACTTCAAACGATCAATGATTTTCTAAGTGATTATGCCTTTCAGCTAAAGGATGAAACCGGTAAGGTAATTTATTCACACAACGCCCTAGCAATGGAAACTCTTGACAGTCCATTTCTTTTTAAAAGTGAATTGGTAATAGAGGAAGATGGCATGCATCACTGGTCTATAAATTTATTTTACCAAGATTCTCAAATGTATGCACATTCATTTATGGCATTAGACTGGATGCTAGTCTTTGGGATCCTCCTATCGCTTTTAATGGGGCTATTGCTTTTCTTTTACCTAGAATCACTGGAAGTGGTTAGAAATTCAGAATTGGGAAACCAGCAATTGGTTCGGGTGAATATAGAATTAGAAGATCAGCGTCAAAAAGCGCAAAAAGCTTCTAACGCAAAAACCGAATTTCTGTCAAACATGAGCCATGAGATACGTACACCACTCAATGCAATACTGGGAATCTGCGAACTACTCAATACCAATAAATCAAAAGCCGAGAAAGACGATTATATAAATATGATGCAAGAATCTTCTAAAACTCTTTTACGTTTAGTAAATGATGTACTTGCCATTGATCGTATAGAATCTGGTAATGAGCATTTATCAAAAGATCGTTTTGAACCTTGTGCGATCGTAGAAAATTTGATCTCTTTTTACAGTCCACAGATTGAAAGCAAAAAATTAGAGTTGGTCACAGAACTTAAAAGCTGCGAACGCAATCTAGTGGTAGGCGATCGTACAAAATTTGAGCAAATTTCTTTAAATCTCTTTAGTAACGCTATAAAATTCACTCATGAGGGCAGGATTGACTTTACCTGTGAAGAGCGGGTAATTAATGATTCTCAAGTGGCTATTACCCTTATAATCAAAGACACCGGTATAGGCATTCCCGCAACTAAACAGGAAACCATATTTGACCGGTTTACGCAACTGGATGTGGGCATCCGCAAAAAACATTCCGGCGGAGGGCTGGGACTGTATATCACCCGCCAACTAGTGAATCTCATGCATGGCAGTATATGTGTTGAGAGTAAAGAAGGTGTAGGTTCGCAATTTTCGGTAACTCTTGAATTACCTCTTGCTACAGATAGGGAAAAGGTCATAAGTGAAAATTTTGTAGAAAAGCTGAAATCTTTACAGTTAAACGTGCTCGCCGTAGATGACAACAAACTGAATATGATTATTCTTACCAAATTGCTCAAAAACATGGGGATGAATACAGATGTTGCATATAACGGGGAAGAGGCTCTGAAACATACTGCGGCAAAAAACTATGATATTATTTTTATGGATGTACACATGCCAGAAATGGATGGTTACGAAGCTACAAGGCACATAAGAAAAAGAGATAAAAATGCACTTATTTTAGGACTCTCAGCTGATGCAACCACCAGTTCTATTCAAGAAGGACTGTACGTAGGAATGGATGAATATTTGACAAAACCTTTAGACCTTGAGAAATTGGCCACTATCCTTATGAAACATTTTGAGGGTCAGCTGGTTTAGCTTACAAAGATTGGTCTTTACTTATTTTTTTCGCAGTGCCGCGTTGTTTCTGCACTTTACCTACGATGGAATATTCAAAATTATAAGAATCTCCAGAAGTGGTTAAGATTTTAAAATGAAGCGACTGGCGTTCACTTCTGTTTTTCGGATTAATTTTATTTGCTATGTATTCACAATCATTGATCCATCGTACGCTTGAGGAATCTGCCTGACCTTTATAATAATCAATTTCTAGGGTGTCATTGCGCGTAAACGTAGTTTTACTTACTTCTCCATTAATATAAGTCTCAAATTCAAACGTACCTGTCCTAAAAGACGCGCAGTCACGCTCTGGGGAGTAACAACTTATAGCCATTAGTATTAAAAGGCAACAACAGTAGATACTTTTACTTTTCATCAGAGCAAATTACGATTATTCCTATTTCTAAAAGGAATGACGCACATTCATTTTTTACATAAAAAGGTCAGTTTACTTCAGTGAAATTCTCAAATGTTCCATCAGTATAGAAAACAACGATTCTACGTATTTGGCGGTTCGATTTTTCCGAAAGCCGCTGGTGGAGATCAGCGGGCTCTATAGGAGCCTTTTTAGTATTGATATTGACATCTGTATCAAATAAATCGGGCGTTTCTTTCTTGCCAACTTCTTCTGCCTGCGGCGCATTTTTTTTTGGAAAGCTTCCTTTCCCATTCAGCAACCAGTACAATTCTACCTCCGGAAAATTGTCAATTATTTTAAGGATAAAATCCAGGCTCGGTTTGTTACGTCCAGAAAGAATATGGGAGATCGAAGAGCGACCTACATCAATCTGATCTGCAAAGGCTGAAGCTGTAAGCTCATAGGTATTCATGATTTTCTCTAGCCGTTTACCAAATTGTTCACTGTTTACCATTGTAAAAGTTATAAGAAGCGTTGATGATTACAAATGTAACAAATTATTCGTATCAGCAGCATTTACATTTGTAAACAAGCATTTAACAGTCCATATTCACCATAGATTTTCACTTCATGTAAACACTTTCAATTCGTTGGAATAGTGTATTTTATGAGTATTTGTTAAGGTTATTGGAATAATTCCTATATTGCCGTTTCCAAAGCTAAAATATATGTTTATTAATGTAAACAAACCAAATGATATCTCTTGTTTACAAATGTAAAATAAAGAATATTTACATTTGTAACAAATAGAAACCATGAATTATTACAAGTTGAAACAGGAGCATGCATTCTTTAAAGAAAGTGCCCTAGCGGGTAGATATATCAACTTTGATCACATAGACCCTTTACTGAAAAAGCACAGTAATTTTTCAGTAAAAGAAATAGGCCGTTCCGTCGAAGATCGAAAAATTCATAGTATAGAGTTGGGTACAGG
>Ga0314774_1000327_pt1 | contig 40726 bp, 33 predicted proteins | sample MetaGCBIA2018_FD_204515 | JGI IMG/M metagenome (GOLD analysis project Ga0314774, IMG submission 204515) | Cryopeg brine microbial communities from Beaufort Sea near Barrow, Alaska, United States - CBIA 2018 | ecosystem: Environmental > Aquatic > Marine > Coastal | place: USA: Alaska | collected... | reverse complement strand
AATAATGTTTTATTATTTGTTTTTGTTAAAAGGCCGCCTAAAATTTTAGGCGGCCTTTTATAGTTAACTGCAAAAATCCTTTAGTCAAAAAAAATAACCGATGCACGTCAATTTTAGTGGGGAAAGACCAAATTTAAAGTGTATATAAAATATATCGAATGTGGATTTTAAATGCTATTTTCTGGCGACAGACCCTTAAAGCTTTCGAACCCAAATATTCCTAAACTGGGTTTTATTGCCATGATCTTGGAGCGCGATAACATCGTCACCATGTTCTTCGGGATAGTCGTGCAGGCCAATATATTGGGTAAGACCATGAATGGTAGCATTATTCTGTACCAAGACACCATTGAGAAAAACTGTGATTGTAGCCGGTGTATCTATAACTCCGGTATCCTTAAAACGCGGTGCTCTATAAACCACGTCATAAACATTCCAATCCTGTGGGCCTCGCATTGGGTTTACCAGCGGAGCGTGGTCTTTATATATACTGCCTGCCTGGCCGTTGCGATACGTACGATTATTGTAAGAATCTAAAATCTGTAGCTCATAGCGGTTTTGAAAAAATACACCACTGTTGCCACGACCCTGACTCGAACCCTCTACATTATCTGGTGCGCTGAACTCAAGGTGCAGTTGTATATCGCCAAATTTCATTTTGGTCTGTATCATACCAGAACCGGGTACTACCTGTAGATAATCATTGTCCACGATGTCCCAGGGAGCAGGTTTTGTAGAATCCTTCTGGCTCACCCATTGCTCTAGGTTTTTGCCGTCAAAAAGTATAATGGCATCAGAGGGCGCATCACCGGGTTTTGCACCTGGCGTAACCGCGGGAACTTCAGGCTCCCATATTTCCGTCATTTCAGGTTTCATGGGCATGGGTGAAACTTCTGGAGGTGTGCTTACATCATGCTGCGCATTTGCATGTAAAGAGAGGAATAGAAGCGAAGCGAGGGTAAGGAATTTCATTGATTTCATGTTTTTATATTTAAAAATTGACCTAAGGTTTAAAATTACAAATTACAGGCACAGTCAAGTACAATCTGTAAATTCTTTATACTAATTTTTGATTTTTTTTAAATGAACAGCTTTTAAAGGAGATTTTGAATTTAAATGTATAGTGTTCGGAATAACTATTTTTGATATTTTAACGCGTTTACTTTTATTTGATCACGTCTTCTATAATCTCATCTACCACTTCGGGATTGAGCAGCGTACTGGTATCGCCTAAGTTTTCGGTTTCCCCGGAAGCTATTTTCCGAAGTATGCGGCGCATTATTTTACCACTGCGCGTTTTTGGAAGTCCGCTGGTGAACTTAATTTTATCCAATTTTGCGATGGGCCCAATGCGTTCAGAAATAAGTTGGTTGATCTCTTTGCGCAAGTTATCGCGGTCTCGGGTCTCGCCGGTTTCCTTTAAAATTACATACCCATAGAGCGCATTTCCTTTAACGTCATGAGGAAAGCCAACTATAGCACTTTCAGCTACAGCTTGGTGCTCATTGATCGCATCTTCAATGGGCGCGGTGCCCAGATTGTGGCCTGAAACGATCACCACATCATCTACCCGGCCGGTGATTCGGTAATAGCCCACACTATCGCGCAAGGCGCCATCTCCTGTAAAATACATATTCTTATACGCGGAAAAATACGTGTCTTTATAACGCTCATGATTGCCCCAAATCGTTCTAGCAATAGAAGGCCAGGGGAATTTAATGCACAAGCGTCCATCCACCTGATTTTCCTTAATTTCGTTACCTTCTTCATCCATTAAAGCGGGCTGGATTCCAGGAAGCGGAAGCGTTGCGAATGTAGGTATCGCCGGTGTGCAATACGGTATGGGCGAAATCATGATCCCGCCGGTTTCCGTTTGCCACCACGTATCTACAATTGGGCATTTTTTCTTTCCAATGTTCTCATCATACCAGTGCCACGCTTCCTCATTAATGGGTTCACCTACGGTGCCCAGAACCTTAAGTGAGGAAAGGTCATGCTTTTCAACAAAATCCAATTTTTCCTTACCCAAAGCGCGGATCGCAGTTGGTGCCGTATAAAACTGTGTGATCTTGTGCTTTTCAATAATTTCCCAAAAACGACCGTGATCTGGATGCGAGGGAACACCTTCAAACATCACCGTAGTGGCGCCATTTGCCAGCGGACCATAAACAATGTAACTGTGCCCGGTTATCCAGCCAATATCTGCCGTACACCAGAAAATGTCATTTCCGGTGTATTGAAAAACATTTTTGAACGTAAATGCGGTATAAACCATATAACCAGCCGTTGTGTGAACCATGCCTTTTGGCGTTCCCGTTGAGCCGGAAGTATAGAGTATAAACAGTGGATCTTCGGCATCCATAATTTCTGGTTCGCAGGTAGGTTCGGCATCATCCATAAGCGGTTGCAGCCAGTGATCGCGACCTTCTTTCATGTTGATTTCAGATTTGGTGCGTTTGGCGACAAGCACGTTTTCCAAACCTTCGCAAGAGTCCAAGGCTTCATCGACAATGCTCTTCAAATCCAGCACTTTTTTACCGCGATACGAACCGTCTGAAGTGATGAGCAATTTACAATCACTGTCATTAATACGCGTGGAAAGCGCTTTCGCCGAAAAACCAGCAAAAACCACCGAATGTATCGCCCCAATACGCGCACAGGCCAAAACCGCATAAGACAATTCAGGGATCATGGGCAGGTAAATACACACGCGATCGCCTCTTTTGATGCCTTGTTTTTTTAACACATTTGCAAGTTGGCATACTTTATCGTGAAGTTCATTATAACTAATGTGCTGCGCTTTTTCTTCGGGGTCGTTCGGCTCAAATAAAATGGCCGTTTTAGTACCGCGCGTGCGCAAATGACGATCTATACAGTTTTCGGTTATATTGAGTTGCGCACCTTCAAACCATTTGACTTCGGGCTTTGTAAAATCCCAACTAAGCACTTTGTCCCAGCGCTTATGCCAAATAAAATGCTCTTCGGCGATCTCTTCCCAGTAATTCTCGGGATCGCGCACAGATTTCCGGTATGCCTGAAAATATTCCTCTAAATGTTTGATATGATAATTGCTCATTTTTGGCTGATTTTTAGTCGAAAAAGGCCATTCTTTGACCATTTGTGTTATAATTCTCTAAATCTACGAAATCCATTTCGTAAACCCGAAATTCATTCTGTTAATGGAAATTAAAAATATATAGGATATTAAGTCGTTTTTAGAACATTTACTCCAGTTTTTGGGCGTTACCCAAGGGGGTCGGGCTTTACGTTACAATCTTTTTGCTCGTTCCTCGCAAAAAGGATTTTCTCTTCAATCCCTAACGCAAATTCGTTTTTGATTAAACTACTTTGGCACTAATAAAGGATCTCCAATAGGTTTTTTCACCCAGAAACTATTGGTTACGAATCATTAGCGTTCCCCCCTTCGGGGGTTAGGGGGAGGGAGGGGAAGCCATTAAACCTTATCAAGATACCTGAGCATATTCTTGATCCGATCTTCCAGTTTTTCGCTGGTCAATTTTTCGCGCAAGCGGTCTGTAATGATGGGAAAGGAGAACGGAGTTGCCTTTTTACAGTGTTTCACTAGGATGGTTTGATCTGCGATACGCTCTAAGGCCAGGCGTAAACGGCCTTCTTCTAGTTGGTGCTCAAAAGTCTCACGATACGCTTGCAGGTACAGTAAATTATCGGGTTCATAATCGCGAAAAACGTCAAAAAGAAGCTGAGAATTGCCCTGTAAATGCTTGTTTTTGACCATTTTTCCCGGATAACCGGTAAAAACCATTCCAGAAATAACCGCTACATCACGAAATTTCCTTCGTGCCATTTCGGTGGAATTAAGGCTGTTTTGTAGGTCATCCAAGAGATATTCTGAAGAGAACAAATCATTGTCCAGCACTTGTTGCATGTCGATTTCCTGATCAGAAAGAATCTCAAATCCATAATCGTTAAAGGCGATCGAGAATGAAATAGGCGATAGCAAACTGATGCGATAGGCCAGCAAACTGCCCAACGCCTCGTGCACAAATCGCCCTTCAAATGGATAAAAAATATGATGAAAACCCTCCCGACTTTTGAACATTTCGATCAGAAACTGATCTGCATTTGGGATAATCGACTCCAGTTTCTGACGCTTAAAAATATGTGAAAGCGCCTGTAGTTCACGGGTCTGGTTTTCAAAGGGTTCATTGGCCGAATAAAGTTCCTGTCTCAATAACTCGCTCATTTGTGCCGAAAGCGTCATGCGCCCGCCCATCCAACTTACCACCCTAGCTTGTTTTTTGGTTTTCGCTTTTTTAACCAAAACCTGCATTCCCTTAATGCGGTAGAGTTCCAGATTTTTTCCTGCGAAAGTGAACACATCACCGGGTTTCAACTTTGAAATAAACCACTCTTCGAGCGTGCCGATGTAACCGCCCTTTAAATATTTTACTGCCAGCGTAGCATCGCCCACAATAGTACCTATCTGCAAGCGGTGACGCATGGCGATCCCGCGGTTGTTGATCTTAAATTTCCCGTCCTCTTCGACCTCTATTTTTTTGTATTCATCATAGGTTTGCAACGACTGGCTGCCTTTGGTTACAAAATTGAGAATCCAACGCCACTGGTCTTCGCTTATGGCCTGAAAACAAAATGTAGATTTTATTTCAGGCCAGATTTCCTTCGGAAAAAACCCGTCAGAAACCGCCAGCGTAGCCAGATATTGTACTAAAACATCAAAGCTCAACAGATACGGAATGCGGTCTTCTACCACTTGATGTTTTACTGCTTTTCCCAGTGCCGAAGCTTCGATGAGTTCTATCGCGTGGGTGGGCAAAAAGTGGATCACGCTGGTCTTTCCCGGCTGGTGCCCGCTCCGGCCAGCGCGCTGTAAAAAACGCGCAACACCTTTAGGGCCTCCTATCTGGATTATGGTTTCCACCGGGGCAAAATCCACGCCCAGATCGAGACTCGAAGTGCAGATCACCGCCTTTAGGCTTTCATTGCGAATGGCATCTTCGACCCACAGCCGCGTTTCTTTGTTGATGCTTCCGTGATGCATCGCCACTTCGCCGGCAAATTCGGGGTATTTTGTCATTAATTTCTGAAACCAGAGTTCGCACTGCGCGCGTGTATTTGTGAACAATAAAGTCGATTTGCTGGCATGCAAAATGGGAACGACTTCGTCGATAAGATGCAGGCCCATGTGCCCGCGCCACGGAAATGTTTCCATGGTTTCGGGAATAATACTTTCTACCCTGTATTTTTTGTTGAGGTCGGCCTTGATCATTACCGAATTTTGAAGCGCGGGCGATTCCGGGCCTAAAAGCACATCGCGCGCCTGATCCAGATTGCCTATTGTCGCTGAAATGCCCCAAATACGCAACTTGGGTGCAATGGTTTTTAGTCTCGACAGCGCGAGTTCGATTTGGACGCCACGTTTTGTGCCTAGAAGTTCGTGCCATTCATCAATCACAATCGCCGAACAATCTTTAAAAGTCTTGTCATAATCTTTTGAAGAAAGTAACAAATGCAGGCTTTCAGGCGTGGTGATAAGAAGGTCGGGCATGGATTTTTTTTGCTGAGCGCGATCTTTTAAAGAGGTATCGCCCGAGCGTATGCCCACCTCTAATTGCGTGTCCAGATCATCGGCAAAGCGCTGCGTGGCCTGCGCGATCACCACCAAAAGTGCGCGCAACGGAGTGATCCATATCGCTTTTAGCCCTTTGTTGTGTTTGGTTTTATAATCGGGGTTGTTTTTAATGTAATCCAGCACAATGGGAATCCACAGCGCGTAGGTTTTACCGCTTCCAGTAGGTGCGTTTAGGAGTCCGTTTTTGCCATTTAAGAAAGCTTTCCAGGTGTTTTTCTGGAAAGGAAATGCTTTCCAGGATTGAGAGTCAAACCACTGAATAGCGAGTGAAATCAGTTGCTTTTGGGTCATTTTTGAGCAGAAACTTGGGTATTGTGAAGATATGATAATAATCGCGTGCAACCACCCCTCTTTCAGCAAAGCTGAAATTTTCCCCTCCTTGAAAAGGAGGGGAGCTCTTTAAAAAAAAATCTTAGATTTTTGTTTTTGGTTCCTTCCCTTTTCAAGGGAAGGTGGCAGTGCGCAGCACTGACGGAAGGGTTTCTTACTTTAGTCTTTAAAATGATCCTCAATTTCGCTTAAAACAGAGGGTAAAAGATCAAAAACCATTCTGTTTTCAAAACGAATTACTGTAAATCCCAATGCTTCTAGCCTCTCGGTTCTTTGGTTGTCTTTTTCTTCAGCGGTGGAATTGAGGTGCACTTTGCCATCCAGTTCAATGATCAGTTGCTCTTGCGGACAATAAAAATCTACAATAAAATGCTCAATACTATGCTGTCTCCTGAATTTTCTGCCATTGCGTTGAGCATTTTTCAGATGTGTCCATAAATAGGCTTCAGCAGAAGTACCCTTGTTGCGTAGGTCTTTTCTAAAAGATTTGAGGTGTTTTAAGTTATGGATGTGACGGGTCATGAACTAAATTTAAGGAAATAAAACCACCTCTCTTTCAGCAAAGCTGAAATTTTCTCCTCCTTGCAAGGAGGAGAGCCGAATAGTACTACGATTAAATCTTTTCCCTGGAATCATAAATGGGAGCAGAATGTTGTTCCTTCCCTTAAAAGGGAAGGTGGCTCCCTCTTTTTCAGTGGGAGACGGAAGGGTTGCTACCTCAATGTTCAATAAATCAACTATTTTCACTTCTTTTAGCAGATTCCTTTGCTGCCTTTGGAATCAGTGCTTTCAAATCTTCAAGTGTATTGGCTTCCTCTATTTTCTTATCTTTTCGCCAGCGCAGCATTCTGGGAAAGCGTGTGGCAACGCCACTTTTGTGACGACCGGAAGGAGCAATGCCCTCAAAACCGATCTCAAAAACATGGTATGGCGTCACGCTGCGCACGGGGCCAAAACGCTCTAGCGTATTTTTTTTGATCCAAGCATCAAGGGAGCGGAATTCCTGATCCGTAAGGCCGGAATAGGCTTTTGCAAAAGTCACGAGTTCTTCTTTTTCGGCATCCCAGAGGCCAAAGGTATAATCGGTAAAGAGGTTGCTGCGCCTGCCGTGGCCGCGCATGGCGTAGGTGAGCACGGCGTCTATGGTGAGCGGGTCAACTTTCCATTTCCACCAGTCGCCTTTTTTGCGACCCACGAGGTAGGGCGAATCTTTTCGTTTGAGCATCAATCCTTCCGATAAGACCTCGCGCGAGCGTTCCCGCTCTTTGGTCGCTTGCGCCCAATTCTCAAAGTGCATGGTTTCTGAAAGCTCCAGCGGTAGTTCAGGTGTATTTACTCCTTCAATAAGCTTTTGCAATAATTTCCGCCTTTCGGCGAAAGCCAAATTGCGTATGTCCTCGCCGTTCCATTCCAGCAAATCGTAGGCTTTTAAACGCACGGGGACTTTTGCCAATAAATTTTTCGAAATAGTCTTCCTGCCGATGCGTTTTTGTAGGTCGTTAAAGCTTCCTATTTTCCCTTTCGGGAAAGGTAAAAGTTCACCATCTATAACCGTTCCATCTGGTATTACGCCTACAAAATCCTGAAATTCGGGATATTTATCGGTCACCAATTCTTCGCCCCGCGACCACACAAAAAGTTCTTGATTGCGTAAAATGACCTGTGCGCGAATGCCATCCCATTTATGTTCTACAAACCAGTCTGAAACCGGGCCTAAATCCTCTGGCTCACCTTCAATGGAGTAGGCAAGGTAAAAGGGATAGGGTTTAGAGAGATAATCCTCCTCATTTTTTTCCAAAATCAGTTGTTGATAGGTCGTGTTCTGTGGCGACCAATCGCCCATTAGTTTATAGGCGAGAATATCCTCATCAATTTCGGTGGCTTTGGAAAGCGCACGGGTCATCAATTTTTGGCTTACACCGATGCGAAAACTACCCGTGATCAATTTAGAAAAAACAAAGCGTTCATAATAATTGAGGTTTGTCCAGTTTTTAAACAAATATTCCCGCTTTTCGTCTTCTGGTTTCTTTTTTAGAGCCAAAATTTCTTCGAGAAAAGCGGTCAAACTCTTCTCTGAATTTTCGCTGGAAGCGGGAATGATCAGCGCAATGGTTTCTGCCAGATCGCCCACAATATGGTAACTTTCTTCAAAAAGCCACAACGGAATCCCAGCAAGCTCCGTTGCCCAAATCCGTAAAAGTGTAGTATTTACGGGGCGTGGCGGACGGCGATGGGAGAGTATGGCGATCGTCCATAATTTATCCTGATCGCTGGCTTCCCTAAAATACTGCGCCAGGGCATCTACTTTGACATTGGTTTTATTGGTGCTGTCTAAAGCTTTTATGAGTTGAGAAAATCTTTTCATTGTATTCTATAACTATTTTTTAAACTAAAAACCACCCCTCTCCCGACAAAGTCGGGATTTTCCCCTCCTTGAAAAGGAGGGGAGCTGTTAAACAAAAATCGAAAATTTTTGTTTTTGTGACTTCTTTCTCCGGATAACTATCTGGACGAGGTGAAGGTGGCACGCAGCGAATCGCTTTTCCCCCTTTGGGGGTCAGGGGAATTCCATTTCTGCGAGTTCGCCTTCATATTGCGTCGCTTCGGTGCGGGCGTCATAGCCCTGTTCCCGTAAATAGCGGGAAAAAATATCGCTGTATCCGTGGGTGCTGATAATTTTTTCGGCGCCGGTTTCCTTGATGCTTTCCAGCAGTCCGGGCCAGTCGCAGTGGTCTGAGAGCACAAAACCTTTGTCTATGGCGCGCCTTCTCCGCGCTCCGCGGAAAGTCATCCACCCGCTGGCGGAACCGGTCACGTAAGGCATCATTTTCCTGATCCACGTGCTGCCGTGGGAGCTGGGCGGAGCCAGAACAATGTTTCCTGCGATTGCTTTTTTATCTGTTTCGCGGGTAATGCGCTCCGTTGCTGGCATGTCTATAAAAGGGCGCACCACTTCAGTCATGTTTTCTATCGCGCCGTGGGTGTATATTTTTCCTATTTCTGGATTCAGGTATTTCAGCAGGCACTGTGCTTTCCCCAACGAATAGCCAAAAAGAACAGAGGTTTTGCCCTCGGCTTTATTTGTTGCCCACCAGTTGTTGATATCATTAAAAACTTCCGCTTGCGGCAACCATTTAAAAGCAGGCAGGCCAAAGGTGCATTCGGTGATAAAGGTGTCGCATTTTACAGGTTCGTAGGGAACGGCAACGCCGTCATTTTCGGTTTTATAATCCCCGGTAAATACCCAGACTTCGCCTTTGTGCTCCACGCGTATCTGCGAACTCCCGATAATATGCCCGGCCGGATGAAAACTGAACTTTACATTGTTGATCACAAACGTCTCGTTATATTCTTTTCCTGTAACTTCGATATCGCCTAGGCGGTGTTTGATAATTGGCACATTGGTATTCTGGGTGATATATTGCTTGTTGCCCCAGCGGCTATGGTCTGCGTGACCATGCGAAATAATGGCCTTATCAACCGGTTTCCAGGGGTCAAGGTAGACTTTTGCTGGCGGACAGTAGATTCCTTTTTTATTGAATTCTAATAAGGGCATAGGAAATTTTGGGTGTTGAATAAATCTTTTTCCGCTGTATGACAGAAGATATTGAAATTAGGAATTGAAGCGGAAACGTAAATGCAGATTAAGAAAAGATTAGGCATTAAAGGTCAATGAAAAGCGGGAAAGAGCCAGTTTTGACCTGTTTTACCGATTAGAGGGATTCTTAAAATAATTAAATTTTAATTTCCCAACCCCTGTCAAATTCCTATATTTGATCTCTTAAAAAAATTAACTATGTCTTTTACAGATTTGTTTGATAGCGGGGAGCATCGCCGTAATTTAGGTCACTTTGCAGCGATAGCCAATATGGCTACCGTAGATGGCGAAATTGGCCCAGAAGAGGAAAAATTGCTGAAACGATTTGCCGTTAAACTAGATATTGATGAATCTGAATATGTGGAGGTGCTCATAAATCCCACCAAATTCCCCATAAATCCGCCTAATACGACTGAAAAACGCCTGGAGCGTCTGCACGATCTTTTTAGGATGATCTTTGCAGATCACGGTATTGATGATCACGAGCGGTTCTTAATTGAGAAATATGCGATTGGCCTTGGCTTTAGTGCAGAAAGGGCGCAAAAACTTATTAAACGTTCTATAGAGATTTTTAGCGGTGGCGTAGATTTTGACGATTACCGCTACCTGCTAGAAAAATAAAAAAATAGGGCAAAGTCCTATTTTTTAGAAGGTGATTTCATAAAAGCTTCCGCTTTTTCCATCATGTTTTTGCTTCCGCAGAAAAAAGCGACACGCTCATGCAGTTCGCTGGGTTGAATATCCAGAATGCGTTTGTAGCCATCACTAGCAGTGCCGCCGGCCTGTTCCACAATAAATGCCATAGGGTTGCACTCATAAAGTAGGCGCAGTTTCCCCTTTGCCTTTATAGAACTGGTGGGATAAATATAAATGCCTCCCTTTAGAATATTTCTGTGAATGTCTGAAACCAGCGAACCGATATAACGGCTGGTGTACGGGCGGTCATCTTCCTCTTTCTGGCAATATTTAATATAATCTTTTACGCCTTGCGGAAAATGAACATAATTGCCCTCATTTACCGAATAAATGTTTCCATTTTCAGGAATGCGCATATTGGGATGTGACATGTAAAAAGTACCTATGGCTGGGTTAAGAGTAAACCCGTTAACACCGTAGCCTGTTGTGTAAACAAGCATGGTAGAAGTGCCATAAATGATGTAACCAGCGGCAACTTGCTGATTACCGGCCTGTAAAAAGTCTTCAGATTTTACAGGTGTACCAGCGGGCGTTATCCTTCGGTAAATCGAAAATATCGTTCCCACCGAAACATTTACATCAATATTTGAAGAACCATCTAGCGGATCTATAAGTACGACATATTTGTTCTGATTGTTCTCGTTGTGGTCTTCAACGGTAATAAAATCATCATTTTCTTCACTCGCAATCCCGCACACAATCTGTCTATTGGTGAGTGTTTTAATAAACGTATCATTGGCCAGTACGTCTAATTTTTGCTGGGTTTCACCCTGTATGTTTGTTTCGCCTGTAGCCCCAATAATATCAACAAGCCCTGCTTTGCGAACTTCGTGACTTACCACTTTTGCGGCAAGCCGAAGGGAGTTAATGAGCCGTGAGAGTTCACCGGTAGTGTATTGAAAGTCATTTTGGTTCTCGATGATAAATTCGCCGAGGGTCTGATTTTTACGCGGCATTTTTAAGGTTTTCAGTAAAAGTATCTAAAATATGCGGATTGCTATATCGTTTTCGTAAAAATTGAAGCCCTATATTTGTTACTCATAAAAAAACGAGCTTATGAGTTATACAATCAGAAAAGCAGAAGCCAGTGATATGGCAACGGTATTGCGACTGGTAAATGAGCTGGCTATGCATGAGAATGAGCCAGATGCGGTAGAGGTTACCGTAGATGACCTTGTTGCCCATGGTACGGGGAATAATCCAGATTTCACCTGTTTTGTAGCCGATACGACAGATGAAGGTATCGTGGGTATTGCGCTTACGTATTTTAGGTTTTCAACCTGGAAAGGCAGGACTGTACATCTAGAAGATCTTGTGGTCAAGGAAAACAGGCGTGGTGAAGGAATTGGCATGGCGCTTTACAGCGAGGTAATCAAATTTGCGTACGATCATGGTGTACGCCGCGTAGAGTGGGTAGTGGTAGATGATAACCACGGGGCTATAGGTTTTTATGAAGCTTCTGGAGCCCATGTGATGAAAAACTGGCATACCGTGCAAATGCATAAAGAAGGTATGGAAAAATTCTTAAAGGAAAGAGGAAGAATATGATCCGAAAAACCTCATAAATAGCCGTTTTATTCGCTTTTAATCCCATAAAATGAGGGTATTTAAATTTGGGGGTGCATCGGTAAAGGATGTCGCCGGTCTTGAACGTGTGGTTACCGTATTGCGCCATACTGGAGCAAAAGATTTGATTATCGTGGTATCTGCAATGGGCAAAACTACCAATGCGCTGGAAGGTGTTGTTGCGGCTTATTTTAACAGTGGTATAGCGCTGAGCGAAGCGCTTGATAAGGTGCGTATTTATCATTTTGATATTATCAATACATTGGTTTTGGATGAAAAACCGACACTTATTGCTAAAATAAGTGCCTTTTTCGCTGAAATCGAAGCTTTTTTGACCACTAATCAATCAGTCGACCCTAATTTTGTTTATGATCAAATAGTCCCTTACGGCGAACTTTTGTCAAGCACCATTCTGCAGGCGGTTTTAGAACAAAACGGTATTGCCTCTACGTGGCTGGATATCCGTACGCTCTTAGAAACCGATTCCAATTTCCGCGAAGCGAAAGTAGACTGGGAACGTACGCAAGAAAATTTCAAAAACCAGATAAAAAGCGGTTCCACCTATCTTACCCAAGGTTTTATAGGTAGTTATAAACCTGGCTATACAACCACTTTAGGACGTGAGGGGAGTGATTATACCGCAGCGATCATCGCATTTTGCCTCGATGCGGAGCAGGTCACGATCTGGAAAGATGTTCCCGGTGTTCTCAACGCAGATCCCCGGTATTTTAATGATGCCACTTTGCTCAGTGCAATTTCATATACTGAGGCTATAGAGTTGGCTTTTTATGGGGCTTCGGTTATTCATCCCAAAACCTTGCAACCACTGCAGCAAAAGGGGATTCCATTATATGTGAAACCTTTTATGGATCCTTCGGCAAGCGGTACCTGTATCATGCAGGGCAATACCATTACTCCCCTCGGCCCCTGTTTTATCCTTAAAAGAGACGAAGTATTAATTAAGCTTTCCACTTGGGATTTTTCGTTTATGCTTGAAGAACATCTGGGTGAGGTATTTAGCCTCATGGCACGTTATCGCGTTAAAATGGACCTTATCCAGAATTCTGCGATCAGTTTTTCGCTTTGCGTAGATGACAAATTCAATACGGTGTCTGAGTTAATTGATGAACTGAAAGACCGCTTTAAAATAAAAGTGGTTAAAGGTGTAGACCTCTACACTATAAGGCATTTTACACCAGAGGCGCTTGCCAAAGTGGAGCAGGGAAAAGAGATTTTGGTAAAACAGGTGACAGGAAATACGGCACAACTGGTGGTTAAATAATCTGCCTCCCACCCCTTTTTTGCTATCTTTGTTTTTCTAGCCTAAAAATTTTACAATCAGATAACATGGGATTAGTTACAGCAAAAGAAGTCGCACAAGCCATGAATGTGGATAAACTGGGCTTTGTGGGGACTTTTATGGGCTGGACAATGATGCGGATATTAAAGATATCGAAGGCCAATAAAATCTACGACCGCAATAAACACTTGAGTGATATCGAATTTCTGGATGCCATTCTGGAAGAATATCAGGTGCGTTTTGAAATTCCCGAAGAAGATTTGAAAAGGCTGCCAAAAGACGGGGCCTACATCACGATAAGCAACCACCCACTGGGCGGGATAGACGGTATTCTACTTCTGAAATTCATGCTGGAAAAGCGCCCTGATTTCAAGATTATGGGCAATTTTTTGCTCCATCGTATCGAGCCGCTGAAGCCTTATGTTATGGCGGTCAATCCCTTTGAGGAAAAGAAAGACATTAAATCAAGCATAGGTGGTTTTAAACAAGCGCTTTCCCATTTAAAGGCGGGTTCACCATTGGGTATTTTTCCGGCGGGAGAGGTTTCTACCTGTAGGGAGGATGAAATGATTATAGATCGCCCTTGGGAAGAGGCCGCGATGAAACTCATAAAAAAAGCCGAATTACCGGTTGTTCCCATCTATTTTCACGGTAAAAACAGCCGTTTTTTCTACAGGCTTTCTCGTATCAGCGATACACTGCGCACAGCCAAACTCCCTTCGGAGATGCTCTCGCAGAAAAATAGATTGATAAAAGTACGCATTGGCAATGCCATAGGTGTAAAAGCACAAAAGGAGCATGAAAATCTAGGGGAATTCACTGATTTTCTGCGCCGTAAGACCTATATGCTGGCCCGTACCTTTGAAAAGAAAAGCCTGCTGAGCGGCTTACCCCGTTCCCTGAAAGCAGCCCGTGGTCCACAAAAGATAGTAAAATCGGTCAAAGCGGAATGGATTGAAAAAGAAGTATCAGACCTACGCGATAACGACCGCAGGCTTACCCAATCTAAAAATTATGAGGTTTTTCTAGCGCCCGCCAATGAAATGCCAAATATCTTGCAAGAACTGGGGCGCTTGCGCGAAATAACATTCAGAGCTGTGGGAGAAGGGACTAATGAGCCCAGTGATTTAGATCGCTATGATGCGCATTATCACCATTTATTTCTATGGGACGAGGAAGCAAAAAAGATCGCCGGTGCATACCGCATGGGGCTGGGATCACAAATCTTGCCTACTTATGGCATTGATGGTTTTTATACACAGAGCCTTTTTCGTTTTGAGCCTGAACTGCATAAAATGATGGGCGAAAGTATTGAAATGGGACGTGCATTTGTGATCAAGGAATATCAGCAAAAACCTATGCCGCTCTTTTTATTGTGGAAAGGGATCATTCACACGACCCTGCGCTATCCAGAGCATAATTATCTCATAGGCGGTGTGACAATAAGTAACCAGTTCTCCAGTTTTTCAAAATCCCTGATGATCGAGTTTATGCGTTCGCATTACTACGATCCTTATATCGCGCAGTATATTCGGCCAAAAAAAGAATATAAGGTGAAATTGAAAGATGCCGATAAAGAGTTTGTCTTTGATGAAACCGAGAACGATCTCAACAAACTGGATAAACTCATTGAAGAGATGGAAACCGGGAACCTACGTGTACCTGTACTCATCAAAAAATACATCAAGCAGAATGCAAAAGTGGTCGCATTTAATGTAGATCCCTTGTTTAACGACGCTATTGACGGACTCATGTATATACGCATTGCAGACCTTCCGGAAAATACCGTAAAACCTGTACTCGAAGAATTTCAAGTGGAACTGGAAAAGAAAATGGAGGATTAATAAAACTGCATTTCTTATTAATAAATCGGCTTATATAACCCAATTTTTGTCCTAAAACCACGGTTTTTTGCCCACTTGATAAATTTGATAAAACTCTTCATCAGATTTTGTGAGATAGACAATTCCCTCTATAAAAGATATTAAGCTAGTAATAAGAACCGCAAAAAAACCTATTCCTACGCACATTAAAATGTATCCCACAATGGTGGTTATCAATAAAATAAGACCTTCTTTAGTATAGCCCAGGACAAATTTATGAATGCCAATCTGCCCAAAAAATATGGCCAGTATGCCCGCAAGTATTTTTTTATTCTGCTTATTTTGTTTCATGTCGTTCCAGCCTTCCTTAAATTCCCTTGCCGTAGATTTTGCGTCTTTTGAAAAGCCATCTCCAGTGCTTCTGTTTGAATCAAAGTTTCTGTTTTCTTCCATGGTGTAGTTTATTTAGTAACTGCTGATGCTTTCATTAATCTTCCGCCTTAAAGTTGGCAAGTATTTTATCTACGATGGTCTGGGCGAGTTTTATTTTACTTTCTACCGTCCACCCGGCAATGTGCGGGGTAAGCAGTACGTTTTTGGCTTCGATCAAGTATTGTAAAGGTTCCGGAAGGGTTTCTGTAAAGAGATTTTCAAAGGAGAGTTTTTCATATTCCAGCACATCCAGTCCCGCGCCTAGGATCTTTTCGCTTTTTAAGGCTGTTACAAGATCTGCGGTGACCACGCTTTTACCGCGCGCGGTGTTAATGAGCCAGAAGGGTTTTATAAATTGATAGATAAATTCTGCATTGATCATTTTATCGGTTAGAGGCGTCCACGGTGTATGCAGACTGAGCACATCTACGGATTCCAGTAGCTCTTTTAAGGATACTTGGGTGGCGTTATTATCGCCTACATTTTCCTTGATATCGTAACAGATGACCCTACAGTCAAAACCTTTGAGTTTTTTGGCGAAAGCCTTGCCCATATTCCCGTAACCAATAAGTCCAACGGTTTTCCCTTCCAACTCCAGACCGCGGTTGGACTCCCGGTTCCAATTTCCGCCACGAACTTCGGCGTCAGCCTGATTGAGTTTGTTGAAAAGAGATAATAACATGCCCAGTGCATGCTCACCTACCGCATTTCGGTTTCCTTCGGGAGCGGCAATGAGCATCACGTCTTTTTCAACGGCATAAGGTTCGTCAATACTTTCTAAACCAGCACCCACACGCGCGATAAACCTCAGATCAGTCGCCTTGTCCAGAAATGTCTTGTCAATTTTAAAACGGCTACGGATGACCACGCCCTGATAATCTGCTATTTTCTGTTCAATTTCTTCTTTTGAAGAGCTATAATCGGCATCATTCTCAAATCCCGCTTTTTTTAGCTGATCCTGCATTAACGGGTGATTGTTGTCTATATGGAGTATTTTGAACATTATAGTTGCGGGTATTTTGTTTTGGTGAGTTCGACCTGCACGTCGCCGGTATGTTTTGTTGTCAGTTTTTCAAAAAGTAGGATGTGAACTTCCTCGCCATTTAGGGTGGTAGGGCAATGTTCTACGCCCTTGGGAACCACGATAATCTCGCCAGGTTTTACAATTTGTTCGCTTTCGCGGAAGCGCATGATGAGCGTTCCCTTCAGCACCTGAAAAAGTTCGTCCTCGTTATCATGTTTATGCCAGACAAATTCATCTTTGATTTTTGCCAGGAGCACTTGCATATCATCTACCGTTGCGACCTGATGTGGCGACCAATGTTCTTTAAACCGTGTTAGTTTTTCTGAAAGATTGATGGGTTGCATGATTTATTGATTTGCGCGTTCGTAAATTTTTGTAAATTCATCTGGAACCCTCATGGGACGGCCTTTGGGCATGCTGAGCAAGCACCACTGCGTAATTGCAGTAGAAAGTATTTTGTCATCTTTTGGCCTAAAAATCTTGGTATGCCTAATGGATCTCACGCCCTCAAATTTCTCTACCCAAGTTTCCACGATGATCTCATCATCTTTAAAGGCAGGTGCATGGTATTTTATGGTATGTTCTAGTGCGACCCAAGCGTATTTTTCTAGCATTTCTGGAGTGGAATTATCCTGCCAGTGGGCTTCGGCAACATCTTGCACCCATTGTAAATACTTCACGTTATTCACGTGATCCATACGATCTATGGCACTTTCGGGCACTTTGACCTTCAGCTGAAATGCTTTTGTGTTCATATTCAAAATTACTAAACTTTTTCACTCCGCGAAAGTATAACAGTAGCTCCCAAATCTACCATTGGGTTCTGTCCTCCGCCTCTCTTGAGTCGAAATTTAAAATCTATTCTCAATCATACCTCATAAAATTAAGCAGGGGAATTGATTTTTTAACCAAAAGCTGCGATTTTCGGCTTAAAAGGAGCGTTTTCTGCCCTTAAAAACCTAAAATTAATTTTGCCAATGAAAAATAGATCAAAATACCGAAAATATCGTTGCTGGTGGTAATAAATGGACCAGTGGCAATCGCAGGATCTATGCCCCTCATGTGAAGGAGAATTGGAACAAAAGTCCCCACGAGTGCAGCCACAATGATTACCGAAAGCATGGCCACGGCAACCGTACAACTCAATAGCCAACCAAAACCTACTATAACTCCAAAAGCGATGACAAGAATACCAAGGATCACACCATTAATAAGACCAATGCTCACCTCTTTGAGCAGGCGTATCCACGGGCTTCCCGTCACATTGTCATTGGCAATACCCTGCACGATGATCGCGCTTGATTGAACCCCTACATTACCCGCAACCGCGGCAACAAGTGGCGTGAAAAAGAAGAGTTCTGGATGCACGGTGAGCGCACCTTGAAAGCTTTGCATAATATTTACGGCAGCAAGACTGCCCACAAGACCTAAAACCAACCATGGCAAACGGGCACGTGTGAGTTCCCAGACGGTATCATCTGCTTCTACATCTTCAGAGATACCGGCGGCCATTTGATAATCTTTATCGGCCTCGTCACGTATAAAATCCACAATGTCATCTATGGTAATTCGGCCTAGAAGTACGCCCACGTCATTGACCACTGGCACTGCTTCCAAGTCATATTTTTGCATTAGCCGCGCCACCTCTTCGCCAGAATCGTGCACGTTTACAGCATCTACATTTGGGATATAAATATCAGCGATTTTTGACTTGGTATCCGCGGTAAGTAAATCTTTTAATGAAAGCCGGCCAATGAGATGTTCTCTTTTATCTACCACATAAACCGAATGTACGCGGGTCACATTTTTCGCTTGGATACGCATTTTCTGTACGCATCCAGCCACTGTCCAGGTTTCGCGCACGCGTACAAGTTCGCGGGCCATAAGTCCACCGGCCGAATTTTCGTCATAGCGCAGCATCTCGATGATATGACGCGCGTGCTCCTCATCTTCAATGGCGCCAATGACCTGCTGCTGAATCTCATCGCTAAGTTCAGAAAGAAAGTCAACCGCATCGTCAGAATCGAGTTGGTCAAGCTCCTCGGCGATTTCTTCCGGTGTCAGGTTGCTCAGCAGTTCTTCCCGCAGATCCTCATCCAGTTCCATCAGGGCTTCAGATGTGGTGCTGCTGTCAAGCAATTTAACCAGATGCGTGGCTTCATCTGTATTCAGCTCATCAAGAATCTCGGCGATATCGGCAGGGTGCACCTCATGAAGAAGCTCAGATATACGCGGATCATCCCCAGCCTCAATAAGGAATTCTAACTGCTCGATAAGCTCTTCTGTGATTTCAAAAGCCATAGGTGAAAATTAGAGATGAATATATATTTCTGGGTGTGGCAAATATAGCTAAAGTAGCTACGCGTAGACAAATTATTCTAGGGATGCTTCTTGCTTATGAAGGACAATTCTCGATTGGTTATCTTTGATCTTGAAGTTAGAAATTTAAGTATGAATTGGATTCTCGGTATCGCCCTCTTTTTAACCTGTGTTTTTTTGATAAATCATTTTTTAAACAAAAGAAGGCAACTGCGAGAAAATAAACAAATAACGGATGAATGGGGCAAACCGAAAACAGCATACTATTATAACATGCATCAGATAAGTCGGTACTTCGAGAACAGGAGTGAATATATTAAGGCGTATCAAATAATTGAGGATGCCACCTGCAACGATCTTGATTTTGACGCGGTTTTCAAATTTATGGACCGAACCTCTTCAAAAATTGGTCAGCAGTATTTTTATTTTTTTAAGTGCAGTATATGCTAAAAACGCACTCATGCGGTTGACTGGAGTCTAAACCTCGTTTTTGGGAATCTTCCAAATAATTTAAACTTTTTGATTTTACTTAAAATCCCGTATTACTCTTGTACATTATCATGCATAATGCTTTTCGTAATATTGCTTGCGATGGCAAAAACATATTCTTTTACAGTTTGGGTAGCTCTTTGGCTGATGCGACTGTAAATATGTATGGCTTGTGTGTTAGCTTACCCGAATTCAAATTCTTTAAAATCGGCTATAATTTTATTCATAGTGTTATCATTTTTGTGTAGTGCTAAGATCAGTTTATTTTCAGCTGTTAAAAAGCACTTACCATTAATTTTTCTAAAATTTAGCTCGATAAAATCTCCGATATTTTTTTCTTTAAATTCATAAAATTCAAATCCTGATCTATACTTATTAGAGAAAAATTCAATGAAGTTTTCTCTAAATCTGCTTTTAGTTTCTTCCCTAAATTTTCCAATAGTTTGTTTCCCAAATTGAGTGTAGCCTTTAAGTATGTATAAAAAATTTATTTTATACTGATGGACAAATAATGTATCTCTATCAAACAACCTATCCTCGAAATGAAATGACTTTACAATTTTTCCCTTTTCATTTAATTCGTCGTTATCAAAATCTTTGAAGTTATTAATATAACCATATATAAAGAAGTTTGGTGTAATGTTATAACCTTCGGTCAATTCATCTCTATATCGCAGGTTTTCCGTATAGTAAGTACCTGTTTCGTTTAGTAGGTCAATATTATATTGAATCACATTTTTAGCATATGTAAATTGCTTAAATTTTGAAACCTTTCCTGCTGTGTTGTCTGACTTATAATATTTTGAATCGCCAATATAAAAAATGTCGCTTGTGTCAAGCAAAGATTGATAATCAAATATATGGTCAATGATTTTTCCATCGTCATTGTATTTTAAATTTTTCAATGATACACCATCTTTTGTTTTTTTATCTACGATTGGGTCTGAAAACAATTTGTCAATCATATCCTCGAAGACAAGATTGTAATTGTTTACTGAAATAAATTCTTCCTTTCTATTTCTAATGCTACTTTTATCAGTTTGTGAAAAATAAATCTCGCATAGATAATACATTTTTTTTAAAGTATCATTGAAGTATCGATACTTAATTTTTCGAAGTTTTGACAAACCATTTTCTTGAAGTTGTTTGAATTTTCTGCCTTCCAATAATTTATAAGACTTGTCTATTTTAAGATATAAATTGTGGTCGTTATTAAGATGGTTGAGAATTGAAAAGAAATAAACTAAAAGTTCTTCTTCTGTATTTACTACTCTCTTTTTGTTTCTGTAAACATCATAAATCGGTTGGCCGTTTTTGGTAATTAAAGGAACTGATTTACGTATTGTTTTATCCCAATTTGGTGTTCTAACCTGTTGCGACTTAAATTCAATATGTTTGAAGAGAACTTTATTCTTATTCTTTTTGTAAAAGTTCACAAAACTTAAAAGTAAATCTAAATAAGAATAATCTTGTTCGTTAAGATTTGTACTTAAGTTTGATGAAAGTGAACTTTGGACAATTGTCGAAAACTTATTTCTTTTTTTAAACTCTAACAAGCTGTTATAGAAATATACAGAAATTTGCCTTATCCAATTATATTCTTCCTTATGTTTAAAAGTGTCGGTTTGTTCTATATTGAAAAGACTGCTTTTGCTTATTCCAAAAACTGTTTCTTCATTTGTTTTCATAAAGACTTTTGGAAGCATATAAACAAGTTGTGCTTTTTTATGCGTCTTTGAGAAGGAATGGTAATATCCTACTGACAATATGGTTCCATCTTGACCATCTTGATGATAAAATTTTGGGTCATCAAAAACCTCCTTTAAATCATTTAGCGGATATTTTTCTCCTTCGATTAGAATTTTCATTTATCTAAAGCTATCGTCGAAATATCAATTTTAAGAATTTCAAGAATCTCCTTAATTTTTTCAATTCCGTTTGGTCTAATAGGGAAGAAGTCCTCGTAAGTTGTATTGTCCTTGAAAATATTGTATTCCTTTATCTCATCTTTAAAAACATCATTCCACAAATAAAATATCGCCTTATTAATAAACGTATCAATCTCAATCACATTATTTGCTGGTATGAGAAAGTAATTACCTAAACATTTATCCATACCCAAATTGTCATTTTGTTTTATGACATCGTTGACTGATTTGATAAAAGAAAGCCAAGAAAAACTTTCGTTTTCAGATATTTTTACTAAAAACTTTGAAGAATTATTATCATCTGAAAACTCATAATTTATTGGAATATATTCCCAATCCCATCTTCGTTTAAATGCACTATCCATAGGGAATAACGATTGGTCAGATGTATTCATTGTAGCCAAAATATTTAGGTTTGGCGGTAAAATCAATTTACTTCCATTGGTTTTATCATTATCCGAAAACTCTTGTATTAAATAGTCTTTTAATTCTTTAGATGGTGTAATGTCATAATTGTTTGACCTATCCAATAATTGAAAAATATCTCCAAAAATTTCTGCACAATTACCTCTATTAATTTCCTCAATAACGAGAAAGTAATCATTATCCAAATCATTCCAAGCATCAACATATATCTTGGTGAATGCTTGTGGAACAAACTCGTATCTTATATCATTGTTTGACATTGTTGGCTTGTATCCACCAACAAAAGATGAGTAGTCGTATTCAGGATGGAAAGTAACGCGTTCAGTTCTTTCAAGCTTATCATTTATAATTTCATTTATCTTGTGCGATTTACCTGTTCCTGGTGCTCCGTAAAAAATTATGTTTTTTGCAATCCCATCGTTTATTGAAATACTTCTTTGAGATTTTGGATAATATTTATCCAAATCAAATTTAGTTAGTAGTACAAGTTCTTGAATGGCCATACCCGAATATAAAGTTTGAATATACGGACCTCTGCTTAATTCGCTCGGATGACTTTTTACTAAAAAATTACTCTCAAATGAAATCGTTTCATAATCACTTGTCAAATTATGCTTTTGCTTATAGGATTGTAAAAGTTCCTCATTTGAAAAATCTTTCTCCGATAGTTTTATAATTCTATCTTCATAGTGCAAATCAAAAATTATTTCAATAGCAGATTTTGATATGTTGAGTTTATCAATAACGTCTTTTACTAAAGTTTTTGAATTAGGTGACTGTTCGAAGCGTTTATTTTTAAAATAGAAAACAGAAAAGTCTAAAATATTTGGTTTTTTTTCAGTTATCAAGTCTTTTACTATTTTCTCCCATTTCTTTGATAATCTGTAGTACCAAAACTCTTTATTATTGTATTCTTTTAAATCCTTACCAAAATAAAATAAGTCTTGTAATTGATTTGAAAGGTCAGAAATATCAACACGATAAGTTGTGTTTGTTTGTATTTCTTCAATGTTTGTGGTAGAAACGAACAAAGTTAAAAGCCCAAACAGTTTATTGTTTATTGATTCGTTAAGCTCGTAAGTCGATTTGAGTATTTCGTTTTGGTCAATTCTGTTCATAAATGTTTGGTCATTTCTTTAATTATCAAATCAATAACGGGAACGGACACGCTGTTACCGAGCTGTTTGTAGGCTTGGTTATCGGAAACTGGAAAACCATATTTGTCTGGAAAACCTTGAAGTCTTTGAGATTCGAGTACTGACAATTTTCTGCCAATATCCCATAATTTTGGAACTCTATTGGCAATGATAGTTGGTGAATACGTATCTAATGTACAATAAAAAGCCTCTTGAATTTGTGTTTTTGCGTGGTCGCCTACGTGGAATCTTAATGAACCATCTTTCTTTTGAAATGAGAAAATACCGTGTCTACCTTTTTTTGTGGTAGGTTCGTATTTTGATGAATCGTGTTCAACACGCTGATAATCCTCTTTTACATTCTGGAAATGATAATTTATACGATTGAGCTCAAATTCAGTTAGGTTTAAATTGTTTGCCTTTTCATTTTCATCAAAAATGCTTCTCAATGTAACTTGTTTTTTTTTCTTTTTTGGAAAAGCAAAATCAATTTTGTTTAAAGAACCTACGCAATACCATCTTTCTCTTTTTTGAGGAAGACCAAAATCTGTACTTTTCAAAATTTCCCAATGTAATTGATATCCAAGTTTAGTAAGAGAATCAATTATTGTTTCTAATGTCTTTCCTTTATTATGTGATTTAAGTCCTTTGACATTTTCTAATAAAAACATCTGAGGCTTTTTCGCTTCTAAAATTCGAAGAATGTCAAAAAATAAAGTGCCACGAGTTTTATCTTTAAATCCTTCATTTCTACCTGAATAACTAAAAGGTTGGCAAGGAAATCCTGCAAATAAAATGTCGTGATTTGGAATTGCATCTGCATCAATTTTTGTTATATCCCCAAAAGGAAATTCACCAAAATTTGATTTATAGGTTTGTTGTGCAAATTTGTCCCATTCTGAACTGAAAACACATTTACCCTTATTGTTTTGACCACCAAGCCGAAAACCACCAATTCCAGCAAATAGGTCGATAAATTTAAAAGTGGGATTCTCTGGTGATGGAAAACGAGCTGATTTATTTAAATCAAAGAGTAAATATTGTAGAGCACTTTCTGCAACCTCTCTCGTTATTTCATTAAATGGATATTCTTTCTCAAGAATTTCCTTGACGTATGAAATCGCTCCATCTTTGTAGAAATGTGAAATTCCATTTTTATAATTATGTAAGTAGTGAGTGAAAAAAGCTGGATTAGAATCTTCGGGCTCAACTATTTTTATTTCAAATAGCTGTCCGTCAATGTTTTCAATATCAATTCTTTCCTTTAGCATTTTATTTTATTTGACTGAACAAGTTATAGAAATACTTTAAAAAATATAGTAAATACTGTCTTTTTTATACACAGACTAGTGTCAATAACTATGTTCGAGTCCAAATACGGAAACAGCTATTTTATTTTTGAAATAAAGTTATGGATTGCTATTCTTTATAAGAGTGCCGCCTTTCATATTATTAGATGTTTGAATGACCACCAGATCTATTTTTGGAGAAACGCTAGCCACTTCTATGCGTATATGCGCAATCTCCTCTTCTGCATTGACCAGCGGAATATCTTCGATAATGTCCATTTCTATGACCACTAGAATATTATCTGGACCCAGGTGCATGGTTTTGGGCGCTTTAAAGCTTTTTATGTTTTTATGGCGGTGCAGTATTTCTTCAATACCATGGAGTATCTCTGGGCTCGCGCTTTCGCCAAGCAATAAACCTTTTGTCTCCCGCGCCAGAAAAGTGGCGACGCCCAGCAGTAAAAGTCCGATGAGAATTGAAGCCGATCCATCAATGTAAGGGTTGTCGAGTTGTTGCGATAGAAAAACGCCCAGTAGCGCAATAAGCAGTCCCATAACCGCAGCAGAATCTTCAATGACAATTGCGAAATTTGCAGGATCCTTACTTTTTATAATATTAGAGAGCAAACCGCCTGTTTTATGACTTTTATTGAATGTTTTTATGGCGATAATAAGCGAAGTACCTTCAAAAAGTATGGCCGCACCCAGCACGCAATAATTCCATAAAGGTTCTGTGATGGGTTCTGGCACTTGTATGGAATGTACGCCCTCATAAATGGCAAAACCGCCACCCATTGAAAAAATGAGAATGCTCACCACAAAACTCCAAAAATAAATTTCCTTACCATAACCGAAGGGATGACTGGGATCTGCTTTGCGCGCAGATCGTTTTATTCCCATAAGCAACAGCCCGCCGTTGCCCGTATCAATGACAGAATGAATACCCTCCGCGAGCATGGCACTGCTCCCAGTAAAAAAAGCAGCGACAAATTTGCTTACCGCGATGAGCAAATTTGCAGCGATAGCACCGTAAATGGCAATTTTAGATCCGTAGGCCATAATTTTTCCTGAAAATTAATTGTTTATTGCTTGCATTACGAGGTTTGTCAATGCGACAAACTGCTTCACATCCAGTTGTTCTGGGCGTAAGTTGAAGATTTCTTTTTCCCTGATTTCGTCAGGTAATTCGAGTTGTTTCAAACTGTTCCGTAAAGTCTTTCGGCGCTGCTGAAAAGCCATTTTCACCACTTTAAAAAGTTGGTCGGGATTGCAGCCCAGCTGGTCGTAATCTGCTTTTCGCGTCAAGCGTATCACTCCACTTTCTACTTTTGGCGGCGGGTCAAACACCTGTGGTGGAACGCTAAAAAGGTATTCCACATCGTAAAAAGCCTGTGCCAAAACCGATAAAATACCATAGGTTCTACTGCCCGAAGGTTCACAGATGCGCTGTCCCACTTCTTTCTGAAACATACCCGTAAATTCTGGGATCCGGTCACGGTACTGCAACGTTTTAAAAACGATCTGCGTAGAGATATTGTAGGGGAAATTGCCCGTAATTGCAAAAGGCTGCCCATCAAAAAGCGTACTTAAGTCGTACTTTAAAAAATCTGCTTCAATGATTTCCAGGTTTGAACGTTCGGTAAGGGCGGGATGCTCTAGCGGGAAATTATTTTTGAGGTACACTACAGATTCGGCATCCAGCTCCATTGCGGTTACCTTTTCACAACGGTCAAGCAAATACTTGGTAAGTACGCCGGTACCAGGGCCTATTTCAAGAATCTGCTCGTAGCCCTGCAAAGTGAGCGTATTGCCTATGTCGCGTGCTACATTTTCATCTTTTAGAAAATGCTGGCCCAAGTGTTTTTTTGCCCGAATACCCGTTTTTTCGTTTTTAGCGCCAATTTTTGGACTAAAACGCTTGTTTTTCTTCATAAAGCCAATCTTTTTTCCATAGGTAAATGCGTTTAAATGGGGAATACTTATGCGCTGTGCTGCTCAGTAATTACTTCTAATTCTGTGCGGAAAGAGACGATTTTTCCTTTAAAACGCGCAGTTTCCTTACGTAAACCAGGAGCGTCTTCTTTATAATAGCGCTCCAGCATTTCTTTGTTTTCTGCCGTGTACTGCGTAGAATAGCTGATGCCGCCCATCGCTTCATCCACGAGTACGCGGGTCATAACAGCCTTGATAAATTTGCCTGTCGCCAGTACCGCCGGGATGTGTTCGTTCCGCATCCACTCCAGCCATTCGTCATGTATGCTTTCTTCCACATTTGTGGTTACGTTATAGATAATCATAAACTGTATTTATATAGGTTAATTTAAAATATCGCCCCGCAACGCCCGGTAGCGCTTTTGAGCTTCTACGTAATAAATACTATCGGAATGGTTAAAAATGATCTGCTCGTAAAACTCTTTTGCTTTTTCAGGTTGCTGCAACTCGTTTTCATATAGCAGTGCCAAACGATAATAGGCGTCATCGGCAAGAATATCCTCTTTATAATAGGTAATAATCTTGAGGTAATATTGTTCCGCCGCGGCGAAATTCCTCTCTTTTGCGTACAATTTGGCCTGCGCCAAAAGTGCTTCATCCTCAATGGATTCGCCTTTATGCTCTTCCAGAATTTTACCGTACGTACGTATTGCTTCTTCGGTTTTGTTCTGAAAAGCCAGCAGGTCTGCATGGGCAAAAATCTTGAGGGCAGTCTGGGTAGAATCTTCAAGAGAGTTGTCTGCTATGAGTAGGTAAAGATCCTGCGCGTCATTTGCTATAAGCTGCGTGGCCGAAGCTTTTAAAACCTTGAGCTGTGTTTGCGCCCACTCAAAATCGCCTTTATAATAACTGGTCTTGGCGACTTTAAAACGGGCTTCTTGCGCCAGCACATCGTTCTCGAGCTTTTTTTGGATCTGTGTGTAATAAATGAGCGCCGAACCAAATTTTTCTTCCAGCACAAGCAGATCGGCGAGTTCCATCTTGGCGCGGGCCTCTTGAAAACGCGAAAGCGGAAGTTTTAGCGTTTCCTTTAAAAAAGCCGCTGCTTCCTCTTTTTCATCCATTTGAAAACCCAGAAAATGGGCGTAGGCAACTTGTAAGTTCAACGTTTGAGCAGACTTGCCATTTTCTGTCATTAATTGCTCATAATCAGTCTTTATAGAGGGAAAATCGGTCGGTTTTGCTTCATTTACGCGCACTTCAAGCAGTTTTTGCTGCGCGGAAAGCTTGATATCGGGATTCCTCGTTTCGGTAATAATAAATTGAAGTATTTCTTTAGTAACGGCAGAGTCGCTGGCATCAAGAGTAATTGAAGCTAAGTTGATTACGCCTTGCATATCACCACCGTTGCGTTTGTAAATAGCGCGTTCCTGAGCAAATGCTTTATTGTATTCTTTTTGCTGAATAAATAGCCAGCTCAACAAGCGGTTGTAAAGCAGGTTGGGTTCTTTCTGCGAACGTTTGATAAGCAGCGTCTTAAAAATCTGATTGGCTTCGTTCTCTGGATCTTCAGTGATAAATTGTGCAAAATTACGCTGCGCGGAACCATAAAATTTTTCATCACGCGTGATGAGGTCAATATAGGTATCAAGCATAAGCGGAATATTGCCCTGTTCGCCATAAATACGTGCCAATTGCACTTCAAAGAGCAGGTTACCTTCACCGCTCATCGCGGTTTTGTATGTGGCGGTAGCTTGATCTAAAAGAGTATGGCCTTCAAAAGCGCGCCCTACCGTATACGCATAAGAAGGATTTTCCTGTACCGCGGCAATCGCCTGTTGGTAAAGGCTGTCAGCTTTTTTAGTGTTTTGCTGAAGTTGGTAATTATAGCCCAATTCTACCTGCAAATGGGGCATGGGCCGGTCAGTTTTAAGTGCATTTATCAGCAATTGTGAGGCTTTGTCGTAAGCTTCCAGTTGCTGGTAGGCCTCTACAGCGCCTTGTGCGTACATGGGATTATTTGGCTGGTTTTTGAGCAAAGTCTCATATGTGGCGGCCGCTTTTTCATACTGACCTTGTTGCAGATAATTGCGTGCTAGTTGGTCGTTTTGGCCGTAGGCCAGAACAATTACAAAAAAGTGCAGGAAAATTAAAAAATTACGGGCCAACTGTTTTTTTGTAAAGATAACCATCCTTTTGAGAAGCGGCTCTGTGATGAAATCATAATTTAACCTTAATAGAGGCTGCGAACGCATGATGATTGTGGAAGCCGCATCGTAGACGGAAAAGTGAGTACGGCAGCGGTAGATCTCTGGTATTAGCCATGGTTCATCGCAGTTGCGAAGTAGATTTGAGCCCTAAAAACAGCCAGAATTTTACCGATTTTAGCCTCAGATTGGGTAAACAGGTTTCTCCCTTACAATCTGGATTAAAACAGCGGGGTTTTTGACAGATTTCAAGTAGTGGAACAGTTGCTATAAATACTTCCTATACAAATTATAAAGCACCTTCAAGTCTTGGTGATCAAGCACACCATTAATATTTTTCTGAATAAAATGAAGTTCAAAAGCCTGAATGGCAGCGGAAGGTTTTGAAATGTCATAGCCTATGATTTTTAAAGCTTCCATATAATTGAAATACTCTGGAATGATCTGTGGAAATACCAAGCGATCCAAAAATGGAAGCTGTGGCTCAAAACCCTGTAGTTTATAGTTTTCTAAAAGCTGCTTTACTGCTAATGTTGGAGGTGCGGCGGTAAATTGCAAACTGTCCACAACCTGTTGATCATACCAAAGTCCATAGCCCTCTTCGGCCAGCTTTTCCCAAGGGAAATTAGCATTGGGATCTACTTTTCGCGAAGGCGCAATATCAGAATGGCCTATAAAGTTCATCGCTGGAATTTTGTAATTGCCCTTGAGATCTTTGAGAAGAGCCAGTAGACTTTTGATCTGAGCGTCAGAAAAAACTTCATAACCGTCATTATCAAGTTCGATACCTATCGAAGAGGAGTTGAGGTCTGTATTATTGCCCCACTGTCCCACGCCCCCGTGCCAGGCGCGGTAGTAATCGTTGAGCATGTGGTAGATTTTGCCATTATTATCAATCACATAATGTGCGCTCACCTGCGTACGCGGCAGAGTAAAAGTGTGCAAAGTTTCAAATAGTGAATCCTGCGCGGTGTGGTGAATGACCACATAATCTGGCTTGCGCAGGTTAAAATTGGTCGTTCCTACCGCATAATCACCGTAAATAATGGTGGTATCTGTAGATTCATTTGGAGGTAAGGGCCGCAGTTGTTCCGCGTAGCGTTTGGCTTGTTTTTTATATAGGCGGTTGGTTTTGCTATACGGATTTCCACAAGCGGCCAATAAACAGCAAAAAAAGCCGATTATTAACCGTTTTACGTCAAGTATTGCCGAAAATCTTGATCTCATGGTGAAAATTATAAGTTATGCTTCCGGTTCATCTTCAAATTTCCAGCGTACAAAAGCCTCCATTGCTTCATAATCTGCCAGCCCCAGGCGGTTGTAGTTCATGGCCGTTTCCCGGTTACGTTCCTGGGCGCGCACCCAGAATTCGCGCTCGTCATCCCCAGGAAATACGGGTCGATCCTTTTGAGATTGATGCTGAAAAATAGCTTGTTTTTTTTGCTCCACTTCCTGTGGTGAGAGCGGTACGGCCATCTCGATCTCGTACTCTTCAAATTCCTGCCACGCGCCGCGGTACATCCATAACCAGCAATCTTTGGTCCAGGATTCCGTTTTACGGAGCCTGTGCATCGCTTCCTGTATAATTTTAAAACAGGTGATATGCGTACCATGTGGATCTGCAAAATCGCCCGCGGCGAAAATCTGCTGCGGTTTTATTTCTTGCAACAAGCTTATGGTAAGTTCTACGTCTTTTTCGGTCACAGGACTTTTCATCCTTTTTCCGGTTTCATAAAATGGAAGCGCCATAAAATGGATATTTTTATCCTGAAGACCTGCATAGCGCGCTCCTGCAATGGCCTCAGATTTCCGTATAAAGCCTTTGACCTGTTGAATTTCCTTTAAGTCAATATCGTTGGGCTGCTTGTTTTTGATAAACTCGCGCATGTTTTCATAAATATCGCTGAGCTGCTGAGTATCTTCGCCTATACTTTTTTTAAAGTCGATCGCAAATTCCATATAACGCAGTACATCGGTATCCCAGACTGCGGTGTTGCCAGAGGTTTGATATGCCACGTGCACATCATGCCCTTGATCTACAAGTCGTATGAAAGTGCCCCCCATAGAAATCACGTCATCATCAGGATGCGGACTAAAAATGAGTGAGCGTTTTTTGGCAGGCTGTGCGCGTTCTGGTCGCTGCGAGTCATCTGCATTTGGCTTGCCTCCCGGCCAGCCGGTAATACTGTGCTGTAAAAGATTGAAAACATGAATATTAATATCGTAAACCGGACCTTTTTCGGTAGCCAGTTGCGCCATACCGTGCGAGTTATAGTCCTCTTCGGTAAGTTTTAGAATTGATTTATTGAGCGTGTTTGATAACCAGATGACCGCTTTTTTTACCAGAGGTTCTTCCCAAATACAATCTTTGACCAACCACGGCATTTTAAAGCGCGTCAATTCTGAAGCAGCATCTTTATCGAGAATAAATTCCACATGATCTGAAAGCTGTAAATAGGTTGCCGGTACACTGGCGGAAATTTCTCCTTCCACCGCTTTTTTGACAATAGGTGCTTTTTTCTTGCTCCAGGCCATAAGAATGATCTCGCGAGCCTTAAAAATGGTGCCTATCCCCATGGTAATTGCTTTTGTTGGCACGTTTTCTTTTCCGCCAAAATCGCGCGACGCATCACGACGGGTAAGATCATCTAGCGTTACGAGCCTTGTTCCTGAGTTGGGCGCTGATCCCGGCTCGTTAAAACCGATATGCCCCGTTCTACCTATTCCTAAAACCTGCAGGTCCAGCCCACCTACAGCAGTGATTTTCTGCTCGTAGCGCAGGCAATAAGAAGCAATATCTGCTTTGTCAAGAGTGCCGTCTGGCACGTGAATGTTCTCCCGCCTAATGTCTATATGGTTAAAGAGGTTTTCATCCATAAAGCGTACATAGCTCTGCTTGGCATCGGGCTGCATGGGATAATATTCGTCCAGGTTAAAGGTGATCACATTTTTAAAGCTTAGATTTTCCTCCTGGTGCATGCGTACGAGCTCATTGTAAACATCAACAGGGGTTGCGCCGGTTGCAAGGCCTAGAACCGCCGACTCGTTTTTATCCTGTTTATTTCTTATGATTGCCGCAATGCGCCGCGCCACTTCCTGTGAAGCGATATCCTCATTTTTATAAACGCGTACCGGTAATTTTTCAAAACGGGTTTCTTCTAAAAAATTCAATCTTGCCATAGTAGGTAATTCTTTGGTTGTATTAATTTATTTGGTTTTTGATCAGCTGGATATGGTTTTTAAAAATCGTATCCATAACCGCGATTGTGGCGCCGTAAAGATTAGAATTGGGGCCCAGATCAGATAATGCAATGGTTGTTTTTTGTTTAAGCTGCATCATGCAGTAGGTATTCATGGATTGCTGGATGGGCGTGGTGATAAACTGTTTCGCCTCGGCTATTTTACCATTTAGGATGATAAGTTCAGGATTGAATAATTGAATCAATATCGCGATGCCCTTACCTAGGTCTATGCCTAATTCTGAAAGCATTTTAATGGCAAATTGATCGCCTTTATTGGCTGCGTCTATCACCATTGAAGGATCCATTTTTTCAAAATCCTCTGGTGCAAGCGCGCTTAAAATGGAAGTCTGCCCATTTTCTAGGCCTGCTTTTGTCTTTCTTACCAGCGCCAGGCCAGAAGCTTCGGTTTCCAGGCAGCCACGTTTGCCGCAGTGGCACAATAAACCGTCATCAATAAAGGGAATATGGCCAAACTCACCTGCAAAACCAGATGTTCCATCCTGCATTTTTCCGCCCATAATGATGCCCAGGCCTATACCCCAATCCATAGAGATTACCAGCGCGTCTTTTTTTTGTTTGGTAAGGCCAAAGCGAAATTCCGCGAGGCAGGCGCTTTTTGCGTCGTTGAGAATTACGACTGTTTTATTGAATTTGCGCTCCAGTTTATCAGTAAGAGATTCGGGTTGTTGTTCGGTCAGGTAATACGTAAAATTTTTACCTTCATCTGTAGCAACCAGGCCTGGCATACTAATTCCCACTCCCATAATTTTATAATCATCCAGATCCGTGTTTTTTATAAGCGCTTGCGCATGATCATATAGAAGATCAACGATATTTGGATTTTCGTCTATTTCAGTTTTCAGGGATTTTTCAGCTATTATTGTGTGATTATTATCAATAATGGCCATTTTAATGCCGAAACGCTCAATATATATACTAATCACAAAGAAGGAATTCTCGACAAGGCCGTAAAGGTCCGGCTTTCTCCCACCTTCAGATTTACCCTGACCTTTTTTAGTGATCAGTCCTTCGGTTAGAAGCTGGTTGATCAATCCCATAGATGTGGGAAGACTCAGGCCAAAGTGATTGCAAATGCCAGCGTTGGACGTTTCCTCATTAAGGAAAAGATGTTTGATGATCCTGATTTTTTGCAGGTATTTCTTGCGTTCCACATTGCTTAGATCCAACACTTCCTCTTCCGCAATCAAAAAATCGTTCAATGCTGTTACCATGGAGATCGTACTACTAAAATTTGGGCTTATTTCTGTGGTTAACGCCCATTTTTAACCGAAAATTAAATGTAGATAAAAAATGTTTAACAGAAATACTTTTTATAAAATTTTATAAAAGATATTTTATTTCTATAAAATTTATATCTTTAGAAGATGAAGCAAAAACTTCTAAATTCAAAAACTAAGTAATATGTATTTAAAATTCAGATAATGCAAAAATTTTTAAAGGGGCAAAATTCGGCAGTACCTTTACAGCGCTATTTTGCATTAGATATACTGCGCGGGATGACCATTGCGCTAATGATATTGGTAAACACCCCCGGAAGTTGGGCTACAATTTATGCACCTTTTGAACATTCCGCTTGGCATGGCTTTACATTGACTGATCTTGTGTTCCCCACCTTTCTGTTCGTGATCGGTAATGCGGCCAGTTTTAGTCTAAGAAAGTATGAAAACACGTCGGAAAATGCCTTTTTGAGGAAGGTTTTTAAGCGCACCGCACTCATTTTTTTGATCGGTTTGCTGCTCAACGCTTTCCCTTTTGTCTACCGCGCCGATGGCAGCCTGCACCTTATAGATTTTAGCACGGTTCGCATAATGGGCGTATTGCAACGTATCGCGCTCTGTTATTGCCTGGCTTCCTTATTACTACATTATTTAAAGCTGAAGAAATCACTTATTGTTGGCGTTCTCCTTCTTTTGGGATACTGGGCGCTGCTTTGGTTTTTCGGAACGCATCCCAATCCATACAGTCTTGAACATAATGCAGCGCTCAAATTTGACCTTCTTATTTTTCCAAAAGAAAATCTTTATAGAGGTTTTGGGCTGCCCTTTGATCCGGAAGGTTTGCTGAGCACACTGCCTGCAATTGTAAATGTGATTGCGGGTTATGCGGCCGGTATTTTTATTCAGAAATGGGGAAATACCCGCAAAACCATCATAAGTTTGGCAATTTCTGGCTTTATTTTACTGCTTATTGCCGAATTATGGGATATTTATTTCCCTATCAATAAAGGGATCTGGACGAGCACGTTCGTACTTTTTAGCACCGGTTGGGACTTGCTCATTATCGCCGCGCTCATCCTTATAGTAGAAATAGCCAATATTAAAGGTTGGACGTACTTTTTTGAAGCCTTTGGCAGAAACCCTTTGTTTATCTATATCCTTTCTGGCGTGGTGATTACGCTCATGAATCTCATACAGATCGATGGCCAATCAATCAGCGGTTTGATCTATGAAAACCTCTTTTTGAGTTGGCTGAATGCGTACAACGCCTCACTGGGTTTCGCTATTTTCTACGTGCTGTTGATGTGGCTGCTGGGTTACGTTCTAGATAAAAACAAAATTTACATAAAAGTTTAAATAGTAATGAATAGAATTATACGATTACAGAACTTCTGTGGAGTTTTATTGCTGCTTTTGCCCATTTTCACCCTAAAAGCACAAGAAGAACCTGCGGCTACGCCGGAATTTTTACAGTATACCCACAGCACTTGGGTAGATTCTATAATGAAAACACTTACGCCACGCGACCGCATCGCCCAGCTGTTTATGCTTCCCGCATATTCCACAACGGGGAAAACCAATGAAAAGCAAATGCTGAGCCTAATTAAAAACCAGAAAATAGGCGGAATAATTTTTATGCAGGGCGGACCGGTAGGTCAGTTAAAATTGATGAACGAATACCAAAAAGCGTCCGCTGTCCCCTTACTGGGCGCCACCGATGCTGAATGGGGGCTGGGCATGCGCCTGGATAGTACCATGAGTTTCCCTTATCAGATGGCGCTGGGCGCGATTCAAGACGAAAAAATGATCAAGGATATGGGCGTGGAAATCGCGCGCCAACTAAAACTTGTAGGGCTACATCTCAATTTTGCTCCGGTTGTAGATGTAAACAATAACCCCGATAACCCAGTGATTAATTACCGTTCTTTTGGTGAAAACAAGGAAAATGTGGCCAAAAAAGGCATTGCTTACATGCAAGGCATGCAGCAAGAACACGTGCTCACCACCGCAAAACATTTTCCCGGTCATGGCGATACCGCAACTGATTCCCATTTAGGTCTGCCGCAGATCAATCACAACATGCAGCGGCTCGATTCGCTAGAACTTTATCCGTTTAAAAAAGTAATCAATGCTGGTATTGGCGGTGTTATGGTCGCGCATTTAAATATTCCCGCAATGGATAGTTCTGGTGTTGCATCCACCCTTTCAAAACCCATAATAACCGGGATTTTAAAGGAAAAATTGGGTTTTCAAGGCCTAATCGTTACCGATGCGATGAACATGAAAGGCGTGACCGCTGGCAATGAAACCGGTGTTGTTGATAAACGCGCGCTGGTGGCCGGCAATGACCTGATTGAGTTTACCGAAAATGTGCCAAAAGCGATCGCAGAGATCCAGAAAGCGGTCAAAAATGGGGAGATTTCGCAAGCGGAAATAGATGCGCGCTGCCGGAAAATTTTGGCTGTAAAACAATGGGTAGATCTTAATGATTATAAGCCGTTGCATACAGAAAACCTGATGGAAGAGCTGCACACTCCACAAGCGCAGCTGCTTATGCGCAACCTTGTAGAAGCTTCGCTCACCGTTCTTGAAAACGACCAAAATCTGATTCCCGTACGTCATCTTGATACCCTGAAAATCGCCTCGGTTTCCATTGGGGAAGACGGTAAAACCACCTTTCAGCAGTCGCTTGATCTCTATGCTAACGTGAAACATTTTAACCTTCCGCAGAAAGCGGGAAGCTTGGAAACTAAAATGCTCAGCGAACAATTGAAGGATTATAACTTGGTCATTTTTGGTCTGCACGATTATAGCGTGAGACCGCAAAACAGTATTAAACTTTCCACGGAAGTACAGCAATTTATCGGTGATTTTTCGCAGAAAAAGGACATGATTTTCAGTGTATTTAAAAATCCGTATGTACTCGACAAACTGGACAATATAGAAAAAGCCCCGGTGCTCATTGAAGCCTATCAGGATTCTGAAACCACGCAGGAAATGGCGGCCCAACTTATTTTTGGCGGAATCAGCGCTTCCGGAAGATTGCCGGTAAGCGTGGGCAAAAAATTCAAATCTGGCGATGGTCTGGACGTAAACGGCGGACTCCGTTTTAAATATACGCTGCCCGAAGATGCGGGGATGAATTCTAAAGTGCTTAATACGCGCGTTGATTCGCTCATGCAACAGGCCATAGATGAAAAAGCGATTCCCGGCGGACAGCTATTTGTTGCCCGAAATCAAAAAGTAGTGCTTTACAAAGCCTATGGTCTGCATGAATACAGTGACACGGTAAAAGTTAAAAAGACCGATCTCTACGATTTGGCTTCGGTGACCAAGGTTTCTTCTGCGTTGCCCGCGCTGATGAAATTGTATGATGAAGGTAAATTTGATCTACAGGCCGGCATTGATGATTATCTGCCCTATTTTAAACATTCCAACAAGGCGGGGATTCCATTCCGGCAGATTTTAACGCATCAAGCACGTCTTCAACCTTGGATTCCCTATTGGAAAAACACGCTGCGCAAGAACGGAAGTTATAAATGGTACACCTTTAAAAAAGACTCTTCGCGCCGCTTTCCCACAAAAGTTAGCGACAATATGTGGCTGCACCGCAACTACAAAGAGAAGATTTTTAAGGCTATAAAGAAATCCCCATTGTTGCCCGAAGCGAAATATAAATATTCTGGACTGGCTTTTTATCTGTTGCCCACAATTGTCGAGAAGATCACGGGAGAAAACTTTCAGAAGTATATACACGAGAATTTTTACGACAAACTCGGCGCGGTGACTTTGGGCTATAATCCTTTGGCCAACTTTGATCTAGATCGCATTGTGCCCACTGAGCATGATTATCAGTTTCGCCATGAGCCCATTCACGGTATGGTACACGATGAGGGCGCAGTGATGATGGGCGGTGTTTCGGCAAATGCTGGTCTTTTTGCTGACGCCAATGATCTGGCCAAATTGATGCAGATGTACCTTAATATGGGCGAATATGGTGGCGAGCGGTTTATCAAAGATGCCACATTAAAGGAATGGAGTATGGTTCAGTTTCCAGAAAATGACAATTACCGCGGGATCGGTTTTGATAAACCCTACCTTGAATATAAAGGCGTGGATAGCAATACTGCAAAAGATGCCAGCAAAGCTAGTTTTGGCCACACTGGTTTTACGGGAATAATGGTTTGGATGGATCCTGAGGAAGATTTGCTCTACCTTTTTCTCTCGAACCGCGTACTGCCCACGAGAGAAAATACCCGGTTGTATTCATTGAATACGCGCACGCAAATTCAGCAGGTTTTGTATGATGCAATTAAGGCGTATTGAGGAAGTGGATAATGCACTGATTTCTGTTCTACATTCTATTGATCACCTTGGTTTTGAATATTATATACGGAATAATAATTGGACTGCCAATAAAGCTTCCGATAAAGAAAAACACATCAATGTAGCTCAAATTAAGTGAATAATTTTATTTTTTAAAGTTGTTATTTTTCCGTAAAAATGGCTAATTTAACCTCAAAATCAACCTAATAAAATTTGGAAAATGGATCTAATCGCTGCATTAAAAAAGGAATTTAAAACCGAAACGACCACCACGCGCAAATTTCTAAAACTGGTCCCCGCAGACAGTTATGACTGGGCACCGCACAAAAAAAGCATGTCGCTCAAGCAGTTGAGCGAACATATTGCGGAATTGCCGCACTGGGTACATATGGCGGTTTACACATATGGACTTGATTTTGCCAAAAATGAATACCAGCCGCCATCTTTCGAAAATGGTGAGGAATTATTGGCGCTCTTTGAAAAGTCAGTTAAAGATGGGGAAGATGCTCTGAGCACTGTAAAAGAAGAGCAATTTGAAGAAACTTGGCAGCTTAAAAACAGTGATCAAATACTGTGGGACGGTAATACTTACGAGATGATACGCCATGCACTTGCCCAACAGACCCATCACCGTGCCCAATTAGGCGTTTATTTGCGCTTGCTCGATATCCCAATACCTGGAAGTTATGGTCCCAGTGCAGACGACCAGAATTTTTAAGGCCACCAGACTGATTTTTTAAACGTTATAGAACCAACACGTTTACAAATGAAAAGCCCCATGAATTTATAGAAATTCTGGGGCTTTCTTAATAAACACCTAATTAAAAATTTTATACTTTGAGATCACCTTCTTTGCTAACATCTGGCTTTTTACCTGTAACTGTACCTACGCCCATTTTAAGAAGCGCGACAAATTTGCCACTTTTGGGCTCCCAGTAATGCGCTTCTTCCGGCTTTACTTTTATGGCTGTTAAATTAGGATCATTAACACCATCAAACCAGTTATTATCGGTCTTGTTGTAGAATTCTTCTAGCAATACTTTCTCCGTATTTATTTCAGCACTGCCGTAAACAGTAAGAAATTCCATTGATGAGGGATCACTATAAGTAAGATGTACGTCGCCAAATATATTAATATGGCTATTATGCTGACTGTCTTTTCCGCTTAAAAACCAAATGGATCCGGAATCATCCACCTTTTTAGTACTCATTGGTATAGTATGAAAAGGGGTGTTTTTCAAATCCGTGGCCATCATGGCAAAATCTATGGATTCGGCCATTTCCTTAATTTTATCCTTAGCTTCTTTTGTATATAAATTTTTTACAGACATGGTTTTCAATTTTTTATTGAAATTACCATTTTATTTCAAAACTATTTCACAAATGAAGTCATGAAAGTCAACCTTTATGAATAATTTAATGATTCGTCCAATTTCTGTAACAGTTTTTAAATATTTAATTTACGGGTATAAACTTTTGATTCTTTGACTTTTTGCTTTTTCATATCATAGCAATTGCCAAAAAATTCGTCACACCACAAACACACATTCCCTGTTGCAATAGCCCGTTCTAGGCCTTCTTTAGCCGAAATACCGATGCTCTCTCCCACGCCATAAATATCGCCCTGATTAAGTTTTTGCATCACCTCATGTTTTGACATGCGTTGCAAAACTTCTGAAACTTTTTCTTTGCGCGCGTCGCCCATGGGTACTTTTGTACCTGGGCAACACGGGTTAATTTTCCATAGTTGTATGGAAAGTTCCTGCATTACGTCTTTGCTCTCATGGCCTAAAAATCCACGTGCTCCAGAATGGATTGCGCAAAAATTGTGTGTGCCGTCTTTTTTCCAAAGGTCTTTTTCCAGCGCGCGGCCGCGTGCCCAGTTTCCGCCCAGCCACATATCTTCGGTCGCTCCAAAAAAGCCATAGGAAAGTGGCCGGGATAGTATGTCGTTTTCTTTGGCCTCGGTAGTTATTTTTGGCTGGTCTTCTACAAATTCGATGCCTTTGCTTTTAAATAATTCGGAAAGTTCTTCCTTACGGGCTCCCTGTTTTTTATGATAACGGTCTATGCTCGCGATAGAATAACGGTCGACGCCTTTTTCGATAAGGGTTTGCAGCACTTTAGTGTTTAGCAAATCGCCGTTAAATTGCAAAGTGATAAAAAGCTTGTTGTCATATTTACGGGCGAGTTCATCAAGAATAGCGTAAAGCAATTTTTTATCGGCCAGCGGTTCGCCACCGCTTAGAATGATCTGTTTTAAACCTGTAGGCAAATTACCGATGATCGCCATACAATCGGCTTCCGAAATACGAGTTCCTTGCGGCCCGCTACTATTATAACAGTGATCGCAATGATCATTGCAAAGTTGTGTAAACACCCAATAGATACAGTAATACTCTTCAAAATTACTTTTCATAATCTTCTTTTTTTTCCTCTCTGCCTTCCCGAAGAGGCGTTTATTTAATTTGTTCCCCTCCTTTGGAGGGGTTAGGGGAGGATTACATTTCTTGCCTCCTCAACAAGTTTTTTTCGCTTTGCCAAATCAATTTCCAGCGGAAGCTGAGCCAATCCCAGAATGCGCCGTAAAATCTCTGCCGCGGTAAATTTTCTACACAGATTTTCATCTAATTTCGCTTGCGCGGAATACCTATTTAAGGCACTTTTGATCAGTTTTTCGGGCTGATTGGCCATTTTTAGATGCGCAATAGTGATACCGATTTCAAATTCGGCTGGTCCAAAAAAACAGAATTCGGGATCGATGATCTTAATGCCATCAGCGGTTTTTAACCAACTTCCTGGAAAATAATCGCCATGCAGTAAATGAGCACCATCGGCGAGATAAAGCGCGCCCAGCGGTTTTAATTTTTCCAGAAAAGCTTTGTCTTTTTTAAACGAATCACCCACCGCAGCCAACCCAGGCAAGATCGTATCCAGATTAATACCGTTGTTTTCCATAAAAGGATATAGAAAAATATGCTCGTGATTGAGGGTGCGCATCTTACGATTGGCCACCGGATTTTTTACTGATGTTGTCGTAATATTTGTATGCAGCTGCGCAGCGAAATCCATGATTTCAAAAAGTTCACTTTCGGGAACGGTTTTCCCCTTTTTATAGATACCGGTGTAATCGGTACCGCTGCCCAGGTCTTCCAATAATAAGACATTATTGGCTTTATCTATATCTAATAAATTGGGCATCATAGCCTTTAGATCAACTTCGTTTGAAGCCAATTCGTAAAACGCCGCTTCTTTGAGGGCGCGTTTTTCAGGTGCTTGCACCTGTGGATATTTCTCCACATACCCACGGCTCTGTTTTATAATAAAAGTGCGCTGTCCGGTGTCTACACGCAGCGTAAAATTCATATTGCCCTCACCCGGTTTTTCGGTGCTGGCGATATTTTCTTCCGGTTTAAGCCAACCTTTGTTTTTAAGGTAGGATTCTAATTCGGTTTTATTTGTTGTAAGTTGTTGCACTTTTATTTTTTGATTTTTGCGTCATACTGAATTTAGTTCAGCATCACACATGTGTTACTCCTCTTATGCGCGCGGCCTTGCAATAAGATCTGGGTTATAAATTTATTTTTTCTTCAAATTCTTCAATTTTCCCCTAGATCGATCATTTTCTGGAACGTCAGTCTGTCTCACAACTACCAATTTATTATAAATATAACACTATCAACCGACAAAACTAAAAATTTGACGACAAAAGCCTCCCAACCCTTGTAAACACAAGGGTTGTTTTGAGAAACAAAAAACCTACCTCTCCATATTTTAGAATAATTCGACTTGA
>Ga0314774_1000321_pt1 | contig 41000 bp, 30 predicted proteins | sample MetaGCBIA2018_FD_204515 | JGI IMG/M metagenome (GOLD analysis project Ga0314774, IMG submission 204515) | Cryopeg brine microbial communities from Beaufort Sea near Barrow, Alaska, United States - CBIA 2018 | ecosystem: Environmental > Aquatic > Marine > Coastal | place: USA: Alaska | collected... | reverse complement strand
CGGCTCGTTGTGTTTGAATAAGACCTATTCAAAAAACCAACGCTCTCTTTAACGGAAATTGATATCTTTTTTGGCATCCTACAATATACAACTTATTAAAGTAAATTCAAAGGCTCAATGGTATTATTTCCCCAGAAATGGGTGAATATAAAATCCCCATCTCCGAATTAAAAGCAGTTAAAACGGTCACTTTACCGCGACCCTATCCCGGATTTTTGCCGTATTATTTTGAACATGAAAATGCAGGTGGTTTTGATTTAGAAAACGCAGAATCCTTACAGTTTTCGATAGGTCCGGGAATGGATCAAGATGAACAGATTGGGGAACATGATCTTTCTATCATAAGTGTGAAGTTGGAATAAACTCCCCACTAGGCCGCTACAAAAGGGAATGGTACTATGTGCTGCGTCAGCCTGAATTTATTCAGAATTCACACATCCATGTTATTTTTACTAGGAAACATGTACAAAGACCCCTCCGCCTATCGGCACCTCCCCTTGAAAAAAGGGGAGGAACTTTAAAAGGTAACGAGGTTTAATTGAAGGTTGCTATTCTTTTTTCTCATCAATCCACTTATCAATTTTTTCTTCCAATAAAGCTAGTGGAACGCAGCCGGTTTCCAAAACCTGTTTGTGGTATTCGCGGATGTCAAAAGCATTGCCCAACTTCTCTTTGGCACGGTCGCGCAGTTCCTGAATTTTAAGTTGGCCGATTTTATAGGAAAGCGCCTGACCGGGATTGGCCATATAACGCTCAATTTCGGCGGTAACGCTGGCGCGGGATTCTGCCTCGTGATCCAGTGAATATTGTATTGCTTCTTCACGCGACCAGCCTTTGCGGTGCAAACCGGTATCTACTACGAGGCGAACGGCGCGGTGCATTTCTGCCCCTAGCATACCAAAATACTGATAAGGATCTGTATAAAGACCCAGTTCTTTGCCCATCGATTCCGCGTACAGGGCCCAGCCTTCACCATAACCGCTATACCATAAAGTCTTTCTGAACTTGGGTAAAACGGTACTTTCCTGCGTAAGCGAGATCTGATAATGATGTCCGGGAATCGCCTCGTGCAAAAATAAAGATTCATCGCTGTATACATTGTAATTGGCAGCGTCGGGCACGGGAACGTAAAAAATACCGGGGCGCGTACCATCTAGCGAACCAGGATTATATTCCGCACTGGCGGAATTTTCACGAAATTCTTCGGTGCGCCGTACTTCAAAAGCTGTTTTGGGTTTGACGCTAAACAGCTTGTCGAGATTCGGTTCCACTGTATTCTTGATATCTTGAAAATGAGCGATCACTTCTTTGGCGCTCTTATAAGGCATCAATTTTCTGTTTTCTCGAACATCTTCGAAAAATGCCTTTAAATCCCCTTTAAAACCGACTTGTTCCTTCACCTTTTCCATTTCGGCCGATAGGCGCTCCACTTCATCCAGTCCCAGTTGGTGAATCTGCTCTGCGGTCATATCTGTAGTGGTGTACAATTTGATCTGGTGGTTGTAATATTTGGCACCATTGGGAATATCTGCAATACCACTGGTTTCCCTTCCTTTGGGCAAATATTCGGTTTCCAGAAAATCGTGCATTTTTTGATAGGCGGGAATCACTTTTTCAGTGATCATTTCTTCAAACTGTCCGCTTATTTTTTCTTTATCGTCTTTAGAAAAGTCATCGGGAAAATTAAGTACAGGACCGTAGAATAAATGACTTTTCACATCATCATCGGTCATCGCTTCCATTTGTGGGATCACCTTTCTAATGAGCGATTGTGGCAGGACGTAGCCTTTTTCCATCCCCTCGCGCATATTATTTTCCGCCGTATTCATCCACACTAGGAAACCATCTACGCGCTTGAGCCAGTTTTCATAATCCTGCATCGTTTTAAATGGCTGCGAACCCGCACCGCTGGCGAGTTGGCCCATAAATAAATTAACAGACCACATCTGGTCTATAGGCATGTATTTGTCTTTGTCAAAAGTGAGCGTTTCAAGATTGAGCTCACATTCCCACAGCAAAATCTCCTTAGAAAGATGTTCCGTTTCGCTGAGCGCGGAATCATCAATGTCTTCGGCAGCATCCTGATAGCGCTCATAATAGCTTTTTAGGCTGTCGCGATAGGATTCTGAAAGAAAATCGGGAAACTGATCATTGTAGCGCATATCACCAGAAGTCGTTGCACTTATGGGATTTAGTTTAAGACCGTCTTCATAATAATTATCTAGGATAGAATCAAATGTTGCGCTCACGGCCTGATCATCTTTTTGCGACGTTTTTTTATCGGTACAGGATGTAGCTAGCACGGTTAGGATAAGAAGTAGCGAAGTATTTTTTAGCATAGTGTGGTTTTTTAAAAGCTAAAGATAGTAAAAATGAAGAATGAATATAGGAAAGTGAAAAGAGGAAAAGAGGAAAAGAGGAAAAGTGAAAAGTGAAAAGTGAAAAGTGAAAAGTGAAAAGTGAAAAGTGAAAAGTGAAAAGTGAAGAATAAAGACTGACATCCATTTTTAATCAAAAACGAATCTTATAGTAATTCACGAGATTTTTGCTAAAAACAGGCCTAAAAAGGTGAATAATTGATATTTTAGACCGAAAATTAATATTTAAAGATAAAGTTATCGTAAATCCTATGATTTTTGAACAAAGCTGGCGCTGGTATGGCCCAAAGGATTCTGTAGCACTGGCAGACATAAAACAAGCGGGAGCCCACGGTGTGGTTACCGCGCTGCACGATATTCCGGTAGGTGAGGAGTGGCCGGTTGCAGCCATAAAAAAACATATCGGGCTTCTTGATAAGAGCAATGAAGCAATCCCCTTTGCGCTGCGCTGGAATGTTGTGGAAAGCCTTCCCGTGCACGAGCATATCAAACAAGGCAGGGAAGATCGTGATCTCTATATTGAAAAGTACCTTAAAAGCCTTGAAAATCTGGCGCAATGTGGCATAAAAACGATCTGCTACAATTTTATGCCCGTTCTTGACTGGTTGCGTACCAACGTAAGTTATACACTTGCTGACGGCAGCAAAGCTTTGTGCTATAATGCGGTTGACCTTGCTATTTTTGATCGTTATATATTAAAGCGGGAAGATGCAATAAATAGCTATACATCGGAAATTGTGGAGCAAGCTGCCGCTAAATTCGAAAACATAAGCGATGCTGAACTTGACGTTCTCAAGAGAAGCCTGCTCATGGCGCTTCCGGGAGATCAAAAAGGGTTTACCATGGAAAAGCTAAAAAAGGGCTTAGCCGATTATGAGGGCATTTCCGCTGAAAAACTGCGAGAAAACCTGATTTATTTCCTTAAAAAAGTAGTGCCTAAAGCGCACGAATTGGACGTAAATCTGGCGATTCATCCCGACGATCCGCCATGGCCGGTGTTCGGATTACCGCGCGTGGTGGGGAGCGCGGAAGATCTTGACGCTATTTTTAAAGCAGTGCCAGATACCGCAAACGGACTCACCTTTTGCAGTGGAAGTCTGGGTGCTTCGAAAAAAAACGACTTGGTCCAGATTATGAACCGCTTTTATATGCGCATCCATTTCGTTCATTTACGGTCTGTACATCATGATTCCGAAATCCAGTTTTATGAAGCCGATCATCTGGAAGGGAGCGCCGGTATGGAAAAACTGGTCGAGGCCTTTTATGAAAATCAGCAAAAATACGATCGAAAACCACTGCCCATGCGCCCAGATCATGGCCACCAGATGCTGGACGATCTCGGTAAAACTACATATCCGGGATATTCGGCAATAGGGAGATTGCGCGGATTGGCCGAATTACGTGGCCTAGAACGTGGCATCACGTTCAGTAAAAGGAATAATTAATAAAAACAGAAGATTTAAGAATGTTTGATTTAGAGGGCAAAATAGCACTTATTACCGGTGGAAATGGAGTTTTAGGGGGCGCGATCGCTGATGGCCTGGCGGCACAAAAAGTGAAGGTTGCCATATTGGGAAGAACCGAAAAAACGGTGAACGCCGCGGTCGAGAGAATAGAAAAAAATGGAGGCACAGCTCTAGCCCTTGTAGCCGATGTATTGGACAAAAAATCATTGGAACAGGCAAAAAATAAGTTGGTGGAACACTGGGGCGGTTTGGATATTCTGGTCAACGCGGCCGGCGGAAACCGGAAGGGCGCCACAATAGGTCCAGACCAGACTTTCTTTGATCTTTCCCTAGAAGATTTCAGCGCGGTGACCGACCTGAATTTAAAGGGCACGGTGCTGCCAAGTTTTATTTTTGGCAAAATAATGGCCAATGATAAGAGTGGAAGTATCATTAATATTTCCTCAATGGCCGCCCAGAGTGCGATCACGCGTGTGGTGGGATATTCCGTAGCGAAAGCGGGAGTTGATAATTTTACCAAATGGCTTGCGGTGGAAATGGCGCAAAAATATGGGGATGGCATTCGAGTGAATGCGATTGCCCCCGGATTCTTTGTAGGTGATCAAAACCGTGACTTGTTACTGCAACCAGACGGTTCGCTTACCGACAGGGGAACTACCATCACTGCACAGACACCCATGAAACGTTTCGGTAAACCCGAAGAACTGCAAGGAGTTGCCCTTTGGCTTGCAAGTAATGGGTCAACTTTTGTGACAGGAACTGTAATTCCTGTAGATGGTGGTTTTAGCGCTTTTAGTGGGGTTTAAGCAAATCAATAATTAATAATATTTTATATTTAACAAACTCAATAACATCGTTTAAAAGTAAATTTACCCGTTGAATTACTATTTTTGACGTGATTCCTTTACGTATTCAGATTTTTTAACTTTATTTACAACTTAACTCTACAAGGCAAAATTTAAGGCCTTTGGATTTCACAATCAGGTAAATAATTAATTTCAGATAAATAGTGGATCTGACAATAATAGAAAAAATGATTTGAAAACGATTTATACTTTATTTGAGAAATCAGCAGCATTATATGCTGATGAAATAGCCATTTTTTCAAAAGATAAATCCTTGACCTATGCTCAGGTTCAAGAGCGGGTAGCTATTCTTTCCGCTTCGATATGCAGTATCACTGGGCAGGAAGCGCTTATTGCATTACCCACCACCCGGGGAATAGAACAAATTATAGGAATACTGGCTATTCTCAAAGCCGGAAAAGCCTATTTACCCTTAGATTTAAACTACCCTGCAGAGCGGTTAGCTCACATTATTAAAAATTCTGGTGTCTCCTTCTGTTTATCTACTTCGGCAGATAACAATGCGGTTGTTAAAACAGGCTTAAGTGCACTTTCTTTTGAAGGAATTGCTCCGTCTTCTAAATTTGCAGAAAAACCTATACAGAATAAGCTGGCCTATATCTTATATACTTCAGGATCTACCGGCATCCCAAAAGGCGTTGCAATGGGTCAGGAAGCGTTAGTTAACCTTATTCATTGGCAAAATTCCAGATCTACAGCGATCAGGACTACGCGTACACTACAATTTGCACCATTAAGTTTTGACGTTTCCTTTCAGGAAATAATGACCACCTTGACCGCTGGAGGTACACTTATGCTTATCACCGAAGTCATGCGCCTGGATATCTATGCGCTTTTAAAATTTATTGAGGACGAGCATATCAATCGGCTCTTTTTACCTTTTGTGGCCTTGCAAGCGTTGGCAGAAGCAGCAGTTAGTTCAAGCCTTTATCCTGGCTCTCTTAAAGAAATTATGACTGCAGGCGAACAGCTTAAGGTTACCCCACAGCTTATTCAATTTTTTAACGCGCTCTCAGGATGTACTTTATACAATCAATATGGGCCCACGGAATGTCATGTGGTAAGCGAACTAAAAATGAATGGATCGCCTGAAAATTGGGACGTTTTACCCAGCATTGGCAAGCCTATTGACAATACTGAAATTTATATTTTAGACGAAAACCTTCAGGTTTTGCCTGACGGCGATAGGGGGGAATTGTGCGTGGCCGGCTTATGTCTAGCTGAAGGATATTTGGGACAGGATGAACTGACCAAAGAAAATTTCATTGATTGGAAAGCTCCCGATGGAAATCAGAAAAGAATCTATAAAACCGGTGACATTGCCCGTTATCTAAGCGATGGAAACATTGAATTTCTTGGGCGCAGTGACGATCAAGTAAAAATCCGAGGACACAGGATTGAATTGGGCGAAATTGAAGCAGCACTCAACAAGCTCGATGGAATACATCAGGCAGTCGTGGTTGCCAGAGAAAAGGCAGGACAGAACCGACTTGTTGCCTATTTACAGAGTGACGAACATGCCAAGGACTTGCAGGTTCTGCAAAAACAGGCTGAAGCCGTTCTGCCACAATACATGCTTCCCGAAATCTACGTTTGGGTAGACGAGTTTCCAAAGACGAGCAGTGGTAAAATTGATAAGAAAAAACTTCCCATTCCCAGCTATTCCAGACCGGCTTTCGCGCCAGCTTTCAAGAAGCCTGAGAACGGGATCCAGAAAAATATAAGCATTATCTGGCAAAACCTGCTGGAAATAGAAGAAATTGGCATAAATGACAACTTTTTTGAACTGGGTGGTAGTTCGTTGCTGGCTCAAAAAGCCGTCGCAAATCTGCGTAAATCACATGCCTACGAAGTACCCATAACAAAATTGTACCAATTTCCCACTATTGCAGCACTTTCCAATTTCATTGGCGGCAGTAAAAAAACAGTTGAATTTGGTCAAAAATTGCCTAAAAAGGGCGAAAAACGGACACAGGATATCGCCGTTGTGGGGATGGCCGGTCGTTTTCCCGGAGCCAATACCATTGCGGAATTTTGGGATGTACTTAGTAAAGGTGAAGAAACCATTCGTTTTTTTAACGACGCAGAATTAGCGCCCTCAGTTCCTTCCGCTTTGCGGAATAATCCATTATATGTGCGTGCACGCGGCATTCTGGAGCATGCCAAGGAATTTGATTCCAGCTTTTTTGGTTTGACTCCAAAAATTGCACAGGCAATGGATCCACAGCAACGCATGTTTTTAGAAATCGCTTGGGAAGCTTTGGAGCAATCGGGCCATCTGGAAGAACATTATAAAGGCAGCGTGGGTGTTTTTGCCGGTTGCGGTAACAATACCTATTATCTTAAAAACATACTTCCAAATGCTGAATTAGTGTCACAAGTGGGCGATTTCCAAGTAATGACACTAAACGAGAAGGATTATATCGCCTCGCGCACTGCTTATCAATTAAATCTTAAGGGACCGGCCGTGAGCGTTTTTTCAGCCTGTTCCACCTCTCTTTTGGCGATTTCCCAAGCGGTACAGCATTTAAGGAGCGGGCAATGCGAGGTGGCTTTGGCAGGAGGAGCCAGTATTACCTCGCCCATAGAAAGTGGACATTTGTATCAAGAAGGAGCCATGTACAGTCCCGATGGACATTCACGCCCTTTTGATGCTGACGCTAAAGGCACTGTTTTTAGCGATGGAGCAGGAGTAGTAGTCCTTAAAAATTTTGAAGCTGCTCAAAAGGATGGAGATACGATTTACGGAATTATTAAAGGAATCGGGGTCAATAATGACGGCCGTACCAAGGGAAGTTTTACAGCTCCAAGTGCAGAGGGGCAAGCAGATGCTATTCGGCGTGCACTCAATGACGGTAGTATTGACCCGTCAACTATTAGTTATATAGAAGCGCACGGCACGGGTACACCGCTGGGAGACCCAATAGAGTTTGAAGGTTTGAAAATGGCCTTTGGCGAACACGTTAAAAAAGGGTATTGCGCCATTGGTTCGGTGAAAAGCAATATTGGTCATCTTACCGCCGCCTCTGGCGTGGCCGGTTTTATCAAAACGCTTCTGGCACTGCATTATCAAAAGATACCAGCTTCTTTGGGTTATAAAAAAGCCAACCCAATGATTGACTTTAAGGAGAGTCCGTTTTTTGTGAATACGGCTCTGAAGGAATGGAAATCAGATACTATGCGTCGCGCTGGGATAAGTTCCTTTGGCGTAGGCGGCACTAATGTACATGTGATTTTGGAAGAATCGGTAAAAACCCCTCAAAATATCCTTAAAAACAGGCCTTTTCAACTGATTTCATGGTCGGCCAAAACTGAAAACAGCCTTGAGAATTATGCTGACCAACTGGCAAATCACCTGCTAAAATCACAAGAGACACTTTTGGTCGATGCAGCGTACACCTTACATAGTACGCGCGCCACTTTTGACCATCGCCATTTTATAGTTTCCCCATCTAAAGAAGATGCGGTTGAGTCCCTTTTAAAATTTAAAAAGAGAAGTTCAAAAATAACATCTCCGGGGGAAGTTGTTTTTCAATTTCCTGGTCAGGGTGCACAATATCTTCAAATGGGAAGGGATTTGTATGAAAATGAACCTGAATATAAAAAGGCCATCGATATTTGTGCAGAAATACTCCAACCTTATCTGGACTATGATATCCGATCGGTTATTTATGCAAAGGAGAATAATGAAGATTCCGAAAAGAAACTGAAAGACACCCGTTACGCACAAGCTGCCCTTTTTGTTACTGAATATGCAACGGCCAGGTTATGGATAAGCTGGAATATAAAGCCCAGTTTGCTTTGTGGGCACAGTGTGGGTGAATTTGTGGCAGCACATCTTGCGGGAATATTTTCGTTGAAAGATGCGTTGCGACTTATAGCGCAACGTGGTAAATTAATAAGTGCATTGCCTCAAGGGAGCATGCTCTCTTTGCGATTGCCGATTGAAGAACTTAAGGCTATCATCCCGGAAAATCTTTCCATTGCCGCCATAAATTCTAAACAATTGTGTGTAGTTGCCGGCACAGATGAAGCCATTGATGCCTTTATAGAAGTAGTAAACCAAAGAAGGATTCCGCATAAAAAATTAGCAACCAGTCACGCTTTCCACTCCTATATGATGGATCCCGTGATAGGAGATTTTATAAAAATTGTAGAAGATATTAAACTAAAAAGGCCGCAACTCCCCTTGATTTCTAGCGTGAGCGGGACATGGATGACCGATGCCGAAGCGCTTGATGCTAATTACTGGGCGAGACATTTGCGTAATACCGTAAACTATGTGGGCGTACTGGAAATGGTCATGCAACAAGATCAACCGATTTTACTAGAAATAGGACCTGGCAAAACGCTTTCTACATTGGCCTATCAGCAAATATCGGGAAAATCTTTTCTAGCCTTATCAAGTCTCCCAACTGCAGATCATCGCGATAGTGCATATGAAGGGTTTTTAAATACACTTGGCGAACTATGGCTTCATGGTTTAAAACCAGATTGGGATGCGTTCTACTCCGGCCAAAGCCGTAACAAAATAATGCTCCCGAGTTATGCATTTGACCGTACGCATTGCTGGTCTGAGGAAATAGTTTTAGCCCCAGCGCAAAGCATTACCTTGGAAATTGAATCAAATAAAAACAATCAAATTATACCAAAAAATGGCCAAAAAGCGATGAAAACGGGTATAATAAGTAAAATTATAGAAGTGATTTCTAAGGCTTCTGGAATTGAAATAAGTCAGGACGCCATAGATAGAAGTTTTTTAGAACTAGGCCTCGATTCTCTTATCCTTACCCAATTGGCCATATTGTGTAAAAAAGAATTTGATCTACCCATTACGTTTAGGCAGCTAAATGAAGAACTTTCCAGTCCAGAACTTTTAGCAGGCCATATAGAAAAGATAAAACCTCAAGAAATAGCAGTCTTCGATACACATTCCATAAAAAGTAAGCGTATTGAGGAGCGTACGGAGGAAGAGCTCTCGGAACATCAAAAGCCCTTCGGTGCATCGCCAAAAATCGAACGAAAACAAAGCAGAGGATTAAGCGAAAGTCAGCAGGATTTTCTTGAAAATTTAATACATAGTTATACTACCAAGACCGCGGGCAGCAAAGCATATACTCAAAAACACCGTGGTTATATGGCAGACCCACGTGTGGTGTCTGGATTTAAACCTTTGACCAAAGAAATTGTGTATCCCATCCTTATCGAGCGATCGCTGGGCAACCGCTTGTGGGATATTGATGGTAATGAATATTTGGATGCCTTAAATGGGTTCGGTTCTTCCCTTTTCGGCCATCAGCCTGATTTTATTAAAGACGTGCTCCATGATCAAATTGAAAAGGGCTATGAAGTAGGACCTCAGCACCCACTAGCAGGGGAAGTTTGTAAGTTGCTTTGTGAATTTACTGGCCATGACCGCGCTGCGTTATGTAATACAGGATCAGAAGCGGTACTGGGAGCCATACGCATTGCACGTACTGTAACTGGGCGCTCACTTATCGTGGCGTTTTCCGGGTCTTACCATGGCATTAATGATGAGGTCATCGTGCGCGGTTCTAAAAAGCAGGTTTCATTTCCGGCAGCGCCGGGGATCATGCCAGAAGCAGTTCAAAATATGCTGATTTTGGATTACGGCACGCCAGAAAGCCTACAGATCATTAAAGACCGCGCACACGAACTGGCAGCTGTGTTAGTAGAACCTGTACAAAGCAGAAGACCCGAATTTCAGCCAATTGAATTTTTAAAGGAAGTAAGGGAAATCACAAAGAAGTTTGGCACAACACTCATTTTTGACGAGGTAATCACGGGTTTTAGGATGCATCCTGGAGGTGCTCAAGCCTTATTTGCTATTCAGGCCGATCTTGCCACGTATGGAAAAGTAATAGGTGGCGGAATGCCCATAGGTGCCATTATGGGAAAACGTGAATTCATGGATGCGCTTGATGGCGGTTTCTGGGAATATGGTAACACTTCCTATCCCGAGGTAGGTGTCACCTATTTTGCAGGGACATTTGTGCGTCACCCATTGGCGCTAGCAGCAGCCAAAGCGTCACTGCTTCATATGCGCGAAAAAGGAGCTATTTTGCAGGAAGATTTAAACGCTAAAGCGCATTATTTATCTACCACATTGAACAAAGCGTTCAATAGGCGTGGTTTAGGGATACAGGCTACACAATTTGGATCATTATGGCGCTTAAAATTTATAAGTGAGATGCCATATTCCGAACTGCTATTTACATCATTACGTGAGAAGGGAATTCATATATGGGATGGATTCCCTTGTTTTTTGACCACAGCCTATACCAATGAAGACGTAACCAGACTTATTGATGCTATTCTGGAGAGTACTGATGCGCTTGTTAACGCAGGATTTTTCTATAAGGAAGAGAACGTTAAGCATTCAATTGATAAAATTAAGGAGCCTGTTTTAACCGTTAATAAAGCGCTGACTAAAAACTTAAATACACCCCCGGTTGCCGGTGCCAAACTGGCGATGGATACAGATGGTAATCCCGCCTGGTTTGTACCTGATACTTTAAATGGATCTTATAAAAGAATGGATATTGAGGTTTAAATAAAATAAGCCGCTGTTTATTATGAATTAAAATTATTTTTTATGGCTACCAAAGCGATTGAAATTGCTCGCAAGGACAATATCATACTTGAGAAGAAATATGGAATGAGCTACGAGGAATTTGCAAAAGACCATCTATTTGCAAACTATCCTGTTGTTATAGGAGATGCCTGTAAAGACTGGCCGGCGAAAAATAAATTCACTCCGCAGTTCTTTAAATTAGAATACGGTAATCGGGAAGTAAAGGTGGAGGGCAAAGTATTTAAACTTGGGGATTATATGGATCTGATGGAAACTGCGACCGAAGATAATCCTGCACCATATCCCTGTAAACTTCAAATTACTAAAGATTATCCCGAATTGCTTCCAGATGTGAGTCCGCGTTTTAAGTATGCCCTGCCAGACTGGTGCCATAGTAAATTAATGCCACAGGGTATTCTTGGAGGGGCTGAAACATTGGAGATATTCTTCGGTAGTCCAGGAGGACAGTTTCCCTATGTGCATTATGATTATATGTGTCTTCATGCGTATATAACCCAACTTTACGGAATCAAGGAGTTTACGGTTATACCACCATCTCAAACGCCTTACGTTTACCCCAAGCAAGATAATATGTGGGTATCTGAGGTGCCAGACATCAAAAACCCCGATTTAGAGAAATTCCCATTATGTGCAAAAACGACTCCAATTACTTTCACCGTCGGTCCTGGAGAAACCCTATTCATACATTGTGGTTGGTGGCATACAGCACGTTCGGTGACATCTACAATTTCAGTCGCAATGGATAGTTTGAATGCGTCAAATTGGAAACAGTTTAAAAAAGAGGTAAGTACGATGATAGGGAGAAAGAAGCCACTGAAGAACAAAATGGCGCAAACCTACCTATGTATGATAGGTGGTTTACTACATACACCATCAAAAGGTAAGCGTGATTAAAACAAGATTATCCCCAAATCATTTTCACCACATAATTCATGAAACAACAAACTACATTGACACTTTCGGATAGAACATTTGACTCTTTTACAGGTCGCCAACTTGATCATATCATTGGCGTTACGGAATCTCAAGCCGAAATCTGGGCGGCATGTCTTCTTGGAGGCGAAGACGCAAGTAGGGCGTACAATGAATCTATATCCCTAGTGCTAAACGGAAAGCTGGACGCAAATGCCATGAAAACTGCCTTTAAAAAACTTACGGAACGACATGAGGTGCTAAGAGCGACTTTTAGTAAAAATGGTCGTTTTTTGTGTGTTTTTGATGCGGTAAGCATTGATTTTAAAGAAATAGATCTTAGTTCTCTATCTGTTGAAGAAAGGGATAAAGAGACGGTTTTTAAGGTAAAAGAGGATGTTCTGCACGTGTTTGATCTGGTACAAGGGCCTTTGTTTAAAATCTCACTTTTAAAAACAGCTATTGATGAACATCATCTTTTGCTTACAGCACACCATATAATTTGTGATGGCTGGACTTTAGGTATTTTTCTTCAGGAATTAAGCGTCTTATATTCTGCTATAGTTGAACATAAGATATCTCGCTTACCAGACGCTGTTCCTTTTAGCGTTTATGCTGACCATCTACAGGAGGTTACAGCAAATGAACAATATCAGGAAATTGAACAATTTTGGCTGAATCAGTATAAAAATGATGTTCCCATATTGCAATTGCCTACTGATTTTTCAAGACCAGCTTTGCGTACCTATAAAAGCGATCGTTTGGATTTTCAACTTGAACCCAAAGTGCTTTTAGCTTTACGTCAGTTAGGTATTGAAGCGGGGGTCAGTTTAGTGACGACTTTTATTACCGTTTTTGAAATTTTTCTATCCCGTATTACAGGAGCGCCGGAAATCGTTCTCGGTTTACCAGCGGCAGGCCAGTCTGCGTCAGGGATGGAGCAGCTTGCAGGACATTGCGTAAATTTACTCCCCTTACGTAGCAGGGTGGATAACTCTTTGAATTTTATGGAGTATATCGCCAAAAGGAAAATAGAAATTCTTGATGCGTATGAGCATCAAGAACTGACTTTTGGTCACTTGTTAAAAAAATTACACGTAGCCAGAGATCCCTCCCGTGTACCACTCGTTCCAGTTGTACTGAATATTGATATGGGACTCACCAATAATGTTGATTTTGAAAGTCTTAGCTTCGATTTGATCAGTAATCCGCGGGAATATGAAACCTTTGAATTATTTCTCAATATAAGCGGTTCTGGCAAGAAGGTGGTTTTTGAGTGGTCTTACAATACGGCCTTGTTTAAGCCTGAAACGATCAAAGACATGATGCATTCTTTTGAGAAGGTGATGACCTGGGTATGCAATACGCCTACATTGGCATTGAAGGAAATGAAATTGGCCGATTATAGCGCAGCTTACGCAGAACTAAATGCTACCTATTCAGCCTATACCGCAAAATCACTTCATTCCCTTCTGGCAGAGCAAGCGAGAAGCTTACCAATGAACACTGCGGTACGTTTTGAAAATAACGTTCTCACCTATAAAGATCTTCATAGAAAAGCAAACCAATTAGCACATTATTTAGTAAAAAACGGAGTAAGACCTAATGATACAGTAGGTCTGGTCCTTCCAAGATCAGAGATGATTCCAATAGCTCTTATCGCGATTCTTCAATGTGGAGCGCACTATTTGCCAATTGATCCAGAGTATCCAAAACCTCGAATAACATTTATTTTGGAAGATTCCAAGGCAGAATTCCTCTTGACACAGAGAAATTTTGCAGAGCAATTTCCAAATTTCAAAAACTGCATCCTACTTGAAGATGCGCTTTCTAACCTTCAAAAGTATCCAGAAACGATAGTTCCTGTGCAAACGTCGCCAGAATCTTTGGCCTATTTATTATATACTTCAGGCTCAACCGGCAAGCCAAAAGGGGTACGCGTTACGCATAAAAATGTAGTTAATTTATTGTCCAGCGTTTTAAAAGAACCTGGAATCACTAGCGAGGACAATGTTTTGGCCATTACAACAATATCATTTGACATTGCGGCATTGGAAATTTTTCTTCCCTTGCTTTGTGGTGCGACCTTAATAATGGCCAGTGAAGATGCGAGGAAAGATGGGCGGCTGATTTTGGATCTTATACATACGGAACATATTAGTTTGCTTCAGGCCACACCATCCACGCTGCAGATGTTACTGAATGCTGGATGGAAAAAAAGCCTTATTACGCCATTAAAAGTTATAAGTGGAGGTGAACAATTATCTTTATCATTAGCAAACAAAATTTTGGAAAAGTGTGATGCTCTTTGGAACATGTATGGCCCAACGGAGACAACAATATATTCCAGTTTAAGGAAAGTTTCTAAAGATGATGAACGAATTACCATAGGGCGTCCTATTGCCAATACCAAAATATTCGTTTTGACTGATTCCGGAGCCCTTGCGGCACCTGGAAGCATTGGTGAAATTGCAATAGCTGGGGATGGAGTTGCTCAGGGATACTGGCAAAGGCCCGAGCTGAATGTAGAAAAATTTGTAGCAGCTACAATTGGTTCTGAAACCTATTCCATATACCGCACCGGGGATTTGGGGAAACTTTTACCATCTACAGAAATACAATTTTTGGGGCGTATGGACCAGCAACTCAAAATAAGGGGGCATCGTATTGAACCGGGGGAAGTGGAGCATGTTTTACAGAAACTAGCTAGCATAAGCGCGGTAGCGGTGGCTTCTGTAAATGAGCTTCTAATTGCTTTTATCGTACCGAATGACACATTTGAAATTTCTATATCGTCGTGGAGGGAGAAGCTCATGGCTGAGCTGCCCTCCTATATGATGCCCCAAGAATTCAGGATTTTAAATGAATTACCAACTACAGCCAATGGAAAATTGGACAGAAGCGCACTTGCTGCAATGGAACAAGTTAATGGCGATCATGAAAAAATAGTTACAGGTCCTCGCACGCAGGGCGAGGAAATCATTGCCGCGATTTGGAAGGAATTACTGCAACTCGATAAGGTAGATATTTTTAGTAATTTCTTTGAATTAGGGGGGCATTCGCTAATCGCAGTACAGATCATGAGCCGTTTAGAAGAAAAAACGGGCAAACGCCTTCCTTTATCATCCTTGTTTGCCCATTCAACCATTGAAAAATTAGCGCAACTGCTAGATGAAAAAAGTGAGCTTATTATGTGGGATTCATTGGTCCCTATTAGAACAAGAGGATCAAAGACCCCTTTATTTCTGGTGCATGGAGGTGATTTAAATGTGCTTTTATTTGAAGTGCTAGCAAAAAATATGGATGATGACCAACCCATTTATGCGTTACAAGGTAAAGGCTTGGACGGAGAACAAGAACCACTTGGAAGTGTTGAAGAAATTGCTGCTTACTATATTGAAGAGATAAAAAAAGTCAGTTCTTCGGGTCCCTATGTCCTTGCTGGATATTCCCTTGGGGGGATCATCGTATTTGAAATGGCCAAACAATTGATGGCTTTGGGAAAAGAAGTCAAAACACTGGCTTTGCTCGATACCTATGCGGAGTTACGCTTTTTACAAAAAACTAAGCTCCGAAAAAATATAGCTAATATGCGTTACTTTTTTGAAAAAGAGCTTGAGAGTTACGTCAGTCCTGTAAATGCGATTAAAAAGCTGTTTTGCAAAGCAAATGAATTTTCTCAAAAATTTTATAAATCGCTTTCACAACCCAAAAATCTGAATGAAGAAAAAGATGAATTATATGACAGATTAATTAAAATGAATACTGTAGCCATTAACAAATATCATTTAACACCGTTGCCTATTAAAATTGAATTATTCCGAGCAGAACACAAAACATATTACATGCACGATAGTGAGTTTTTGGGATGGAAACAACTTGCACTGGGAGGGGTTAACGCTCATACTATTCCAGGTAGTCATGTGGACATTCTTAGTCCACCCAATGATAAAACGTCTGCACATATTTTACAAAATGTTTTGAATACAGTATGATTTATCAGCAAGAGACATTTATAGACTGTAAGCACCAAAGTCCTTTGTTTAGTGAAATAGAAATACAAGAACTGTTCAAAAAAAAGGAATGTTCATTGGTTTTTAAGATTTACCTCCCGGAACACATGGGATCACTTTTTACATTTGAAGCTACTTTAGATTTAAGGGAATTAGACCGAGCAAACCGCTATTTTCATTTAAAAGATAGGAGTCGCTTTATTATTTGCCGGGCGTGGATTAAAATTATTCTAGCTACAGTCTTGGAAGTGCGACTTAGCGAAATCCAGCTTGATTACGATGCCAATAAAAAACCGATTTTGAAATTTAATTCTGATGTTTTTTTTAATGTCTCACATTCTGGTGACTATGCTATACTAGGTTTGTCTAAAATACCCATAGGTGTTGATATTGAACAAATAAAGCATGATTTCCCTATTAAAGAGCTCATAGCACAGGTGTTCAGCCAAGCCGAAGCAAAAAGCATTTTAGAGGCAGAAAATCAAAGCCTCAATTTTTTTAAACTATGGACCCGAAAGGAGGCACTGGTCAAGGCCAGTGGAAAAGGCATTGATGAAAATATTAAAAGAATACCCTGTTTGGATGGTTCACATACCTCAACGCTGGAATCATTGCTTAAAATAGCAAAATGGCAGGTCTTTAACTTTAAGATTACAGAAGATTATGTTGGAGCAGTTGCCCTGGCGGTTGGAGAAAAATGCGTATCAAGTCAATTTTATCAATGTGAATTGCCCCGTTGCACATCGTGACCAATAAAAAAGGGGGTTGACTTTAAAATAAATAATGCTTGTCCGCTTTCATGCCTAAAATTAAAATTTAACAATTCGAGGCCGAATAAGTCTTTTCCCCAACCCTAAAGGGTGGACTTATTCTGGAAATTATTTGATATTGGAGAATTTTCGCTCCCTTTAGGGATGGGGCGAACGAAAATTCATTACTATTTTATTTTTAGGTGGCTTTACGGACAAGCATTAAATAAATTAAAAACTGAACAAACGTATGCATCAAAAAATCAATACTAAAAACGTGAGTTCGAGCTAAGAAAAATGTGTCAGCCTGCCTACCGGCAAAGGCAGGATCGCGTGAGATTCTGAAAGAATTTTGTGTCGAGAACTGCAATTTGTAAATGAAAGTCCTCTTTTCTCGATACGATTTTTTACAAAAATCACTCGAAATGACAGCTTTCAATACAACAAAAATAGGCTCTATATGATTTGTAGTGGGTAAACATAAAATGTTGTTTAATGAAAATGTCACCTTGAGCGCAGTTGAAAGGTCATTGGGTCTCGACTGCGCTCGACCTGACAACTGATTAAAGAAACTTAATAACCGACTATATTCCATATAGAGCCAAAATATTATATCGAACTCAGGTTAAAAGTTGTCAAATAAATACAGTTTACCTAATGCGACTGGTCTTGAAGGATATTGGACAAACACACCTCGTTCTATAGATTGATCAATTGTACAAAAAATAAAAATACTATTAATCCCGAACTAAAAACCCCAAGTTATGAATTGGTTTGTATTGTATGTTAAACCCAAGCAAGAGCTAAAAGTAGCGCAACAGCTTGCAAATATTAACGTTGAAGCTTACGCGCCTTATAAAAAAGAAATAAGGCAATGGAGTGATCGCAAGAAAAAAATTGATGTCCCCTTATTTACCTCTTATGTTTTTGTGAAGTTACTGGAAAAAGAGCGGAGCCTGGTTTTTGACGTGCCAGGAGTGGTACGCTATTTATTTTGGTTGGGCAAACCAGCTATTGCCCGTGAGGAAGAAATTACAAGGCTTAAAGACTGGCTAGAGGATGATGAAGTGGATGATCTGATGGTATCTCAATTTGAACCGGGAGATAAGATCACCATTAATAACGGAATTCTAAAAGGCAAGGAAGCGCAAATAGAAGAGGTAGGCAGATCAACGATGCGCATGATTCTTAAGGAACTGGGTGTCGTTGTGCAAGTCAGAATGAAGGAGCTTGTTTAAAGTATGGGAAGGCGCTGAAATGCTTCCACTATATATTCGATAAAGAATCTAGTTTCAAATGCAATTATCTATAATTTTTGAGATTTTCCTATTTTCTTTTCGACTAAAGTTTGTTTTATTTCGACATAATAACCAATGGCTGCAGTGTCTTTTAACACATAATCCTTGCCAGAAGTTATTTGCAAATCTATTTTTACCAAACCCCTTCTTCTCGCTAAATGTATACGTCTTATCAGACGGAAAGTATAGTAATAAGTAGCATTTCCATAAAACTGGTCATAAGTTCACTCCTTTGTGTGACTCATGTGGCGAAGCCGTGATTAGCTTTGAGAGTTTTGTAAATTAGTTACAAATAGCTTTTGCCGTAAACATCATCAATTTTTTACCTTTTATCTTCTTTTAAATACCCGTTATTTAAATAATCCCTCAATTATGAAATCCAAAGTGTTAGAGACTTCTTATATATTTCTTAAACGGCAGGTTACAGGTTGTCTTATTAACTTTCAGCAGGATATGTTGAAAACTGCTGATTTTGTAAAAGAAATTCAATACGTAACAGTTAAGTAGCGTAAAAATGAGAGGTTCCCGTTATATCATACCTATTTCCATACTTGTACATTTAATTATAATCAATGGGACGCTTTATGTGCTAACGCCCGAGACTTACCTCCATTGGGTCAATATTTCCTACTATACTGTTTCCTGGTTGCTTATTACCTACAGTCTAGACTATTATCCTACCGCCCGTCAGGAACGGTTCATGACCAATATTATTCGGGTTTTCCAGTTATATATCATTTTTGGGCTCAGCTATTTTACATTCTTTGCGTTTAGACATTTTGATTACGATCTATTGCCTGAACAGTTAACTATTTTTGGATTAATCTGTTTTTTTCTTTTTCTTAACCGCGCGCTCTTTTATTATGCGCGTAACAAATACCGGTTGGGCGGCGGTAATTTTGTGAATGTCGTTGTCATTGGTAAGGACAAAAATCTTAAGAAGTTATGTGCTTTTTTTGATCAGCCTGACCTTGGCTTTCGCTATAAAGGATATTTTGCCAATGCCCCGTCCCCAAGCGCTACCTATTTGGGAGCGTTTAAAGATGCGTTGGCATATATTCTCAAAAACGATATAGACCAAATTTATTGTATGGTTTCTCAGTTGGAACAATGTGAATTAAGGGCACTGATCAATTTTGCGGACAATAATTTTAAAAAACTACAGATCATCCCTGACAATAAAGAAATATATACCCGGGCCATGTCCATTGAACTTTATGGGATGATTCCCGTGTTGCACATGCGGGAAATCCCACTTGAAAAAGAATATCGGAAAGCTTTAAAACGCACGTTTGATATTGTTTTTTCTTTATTGGTCATGGTCTTTATCCTTTCGTGGCTCACACCGCTACTATTTATATTGATGAGGTTGGATTCTAAAGGCAGTTTATTCTTTAAGCAAAAGCGGCATGGGGTGAACAAAGAAGAATTTTGGTGCTATAAATTTAGATCTATGACCGCCAGTGCTGGTGCCGATTCCCAGATGGCGACCATCGGTGACTCCCGTATTACCCCGTTTGGTAAATTCTTACGTAAAACAAGCCTAGATGAACTGCCTCAGTTTTATAATGTATTTTTGGGACATATGAGTGTGGTAGGCCCTAGGCCACATATGGTTTTTCATTCTGGCGAATACGAAATCGAAGTTGATAAATATACCGTACGCCATCTTGTAAAACCCGGTATAACCGGTTTGGCGCAAATAAAGGGGTATAGGGGGGAGATCATTTGCAAGGCTGATATAATCAATAGGGTACGCCTGGATATTTTTTATGTAGAAAAATGGTGTATGCTTTTGGATATTGAGATTATACTGGGCACGGTGAACAATATGCTTAAAGGTGAAGAAAAAGCCTATTGATTAAATACGGTAAACATTATCTGAGGTTTTAAAATTAATGGTTGTAATTATGATAGCTATAGTATTTATTACCCTTTCGTTAATCCCATCCCCACCCTTCCTCAAGGGAAGGGAACCGATTAGGAATGCGATTATACCTTGTTTTGACCTAAAATAAGTCGTTTGTGATCAATTTCAGTAAAAAAACAATATTGAATTTACTTAAAACCAAATTAAATAAAAGGATACTAATTATACAAAGAGCAATGACAATACGGAGAATAAATTATTTTTCAGGCTTACTTATCCTGAGTATTTTGGCTACATCTTGCGTAAATACCCGCAAGGCCACCTATTTTAACGATGTGGGCGATCAGGAGTTCAAGGATCAAATGGAAAATCTGGAACCCGTTTTACAGGCCAATGATATTTTGAGTATTTCGGTGAGCAGCCTGAACCCCGAAGCGGCGGAAATTTTCAACGTCGCCAATCTCACAGCAACACAAAGTTCCTCGTCAGAAGGTAAGACCACTCAGGCTTCAGGTTACTTGATCGATCAGGAAGATTTTATTCGCTTTCCGTTTTTGGGTAAGATCAAGGCTGGCGGAATGACCAAAAAGGAACTTCGAGAAGAGATTACGCAAGAGCTGACTGACCGGAAGCTTTTACTGGAACCCATCGTTGATGTGCGTTATCTAAATTATAAGGTCTCTGTATTGGGCGAGGTACAGAACCCCTCCGTTTTGACCATCCCCAGTGAGAAGGTCTCGCTTTTAGAAGCGCTGGGTCTTGCCGGTGACCTGACCATTTATGCTCAACGTGATAATGTACTCCTGATTCGTGAGAAAGACGGTGTCAAGGAAACCCACCGTATCAATCTCACCACCGATGAGATCTTTACTTCTCCTTATTATTATCTACAGTCCGGTGATGTGGTCTACGTACAGCCTAATAGGTCAAAAGTAGCCAGTACGTCAAGGTTTGTACAGTGGTTGCCCATTATCATTAGTGCGCTGTCTTTTGGTATTATAGCTATTGACCGAATTTAAAAACACTAATAACCTCCTCCATTCAAGTTTGCGAATAGTTCATTTAAAAAAACATTTTAGTATTTCGGAACAAGCTTCGAAGTGCTAGACTTAAAATTCCGCTAATCCCGATAAATATAGCTCCGAGATTAGTTCAACTATCAATATTTTGTGCTCCGTTTTCGCGGCTTCTAAATATCGATTTCCCCCTAATAAAGTAGAAACAACTATGTCCTACACCAAAAAATCAGGCAAAAACGAAAACCTGTTCAGTACCCTGGTCGATCTGTTTTTCCCCTTTTGGCCGCTTTTGGCCATTATTCTGTTTCTGAGCCTTGCCCTTGCCTGGACGTACAAAAAGTACCAGACACCAACCTACGGGGTTACGGCCACCCTCATCATTAAAGATGAAAATAAAGGTGTTGACAACTCTAAAATGGTGGAGTCGATGAACCCGTTTGATTCCAAAAAAATCGTCGAGAATGAGATAAAGGTCATTCAGTCCCCCGACCTTATGAAAAGGGTAGTGGATTCATTAAATTTATATGCTCCCGTTTATGAGGAAGCCGATTTTCTGGGAATGAATATTAAGTCGGTTTCAGCCTATGCTTCTTCTCCTATACGTTTACAGGTCAAAAATCCTGAAAGTATCGTTGTTCCTGAGGATGGCCCCGAGGAGCATTATTTTATTTTCGATGTCGCGAAAAATACCGTCAGGGTAAACGGAAAAACGTATCCAATGAATCAGTGGGTGGAAAGTCCTTTCGGCAAAATTCGTTTTACACTAAATCCCAACCAGTCCCAATTAGCAGTAAACGATTTATATTTTGTTTTAGTCGACCCCCGAAGCGTTACCAATGATTTAGTAAAAGGATTAGAAGTGACCCCGCCAGAAAAATTATCAACGGTGATCAACCTGAATTTTGAAGATGCGGTGCCAAATAGGGGAGAGGATATCCTTAATGGACTGATTGAGGCCTATAATCAAAAAGGGGTTGAAGATCGAAACAGATTGGCGCAAAACACGATGAAGTTTATCGAGGCCCGTATCGAAAATGTGGAGGGCGAACTCAACGAACTAGAGGGCGATATCGAAAAATACCGTCTTGCAAAAGGTGCGGTCGATCTTAGCGAGCAAAGCCGTCTTTATCTACAGGATGCCGGTCAGAACAATCAAAATATATCGAATACCAGACTGAAACTTTCTATCCTCAATAAAGTGGAAAATTACATCCAGAGCAAAAGTTTTGGAGAAAGTATAGTTCCTTCTACTTTGGGTATTGATGATCCAGTGCTGACGCAGCTCTTGCAAAAGCTCTATGATAGCGAAGTTGAATATGAGCGCTTAAAAAACACAACCGGTGCCAATAACCCTTTATTGACCTCAATACGGGATGAGATTAATAAAATACGGCCCAGTATTCTGGAAAATGTGCAGAGCCAGAAAAGTAACATGCAAGCAAGCCTTTCTAATTTAAGATCAACATCCGGAAAGTTTAGCTCCGCTTTAAGTACTATTCCCGAACAGGAACGGAAACTTTTAGAAATAAGCCGTCGTAAAGCTGTAAAAAACGATCTTTTTGCGTTCCTGTTGCAGAAAAGGGAGGAAACGGCTCTGTCTTATGTACCCAGCAGTGGCAATGATACCGTGGTGACCTCTGCGCAAGCATCTCTTGTTCCCGTAAGCCCTAAAGGAATTAAAATTTACGGCATTACGTTTTTTCTGGCTATAGGTATTTGGGTCACTTACGTGGTCATTAAAGAGATGCTGAACAATAAAGTGCTTTTTCGTTCTGAGATTGAAGACCATACGGATTTTCCAGTCATTGGCGAACTATCCTATATAGATCATGATAAAGAGCTTTCGTTCAAGAAACAGGGAGATCAAATTTTGATTGAGCAGTTCCGGCAACTGGATGCAAAATTGGGTTTATACAGTAGAACCTTTAGAAAAAAGAAGATTCTCGTAACCTCGAGCCTAGCGGGCGAGGGCAAGAGTTTTGTGAGTAAAAACCTAGCATACAGCCTTGCAAAAAGCGGTAAAAAGGTCATTCTGCTTGATATGGATTTCAGAAAGCCCACTACTTCCCAGAACTTTGATCTATCCAATAATCAGGGAATAATTGATTACCTGGAGGAGAAAGCTTATTTGGATCATATTACAGTGCAGTCCAAACTGGACGAGCATTTATTTATTTTACCGGCCGGCACCAAAGGTGACGATCATACCCGCCTGCTCCTGAACGGGAGGCTGGAGCCAATGTTTGAAAAGCTCTCTGAGGATTATGATTATATCATTATGGACTCCGCGCCCATTGGCCTGGTTTCAGATGCCAATCTTCTTGCCGAATTCAGTGATATAACACTGCTTGTAGTACGCCACGCGGTTACGCCTAAAAAGGTTATACAACGCTTGGGCCATAATCAGGACGATAAATCGCTGGAGCACGCTGCTATTGTTTTCAATGGCTTAAAAAAGAGGGGGTTTGTAAAAGAAGAGAGCGGTTATGGGTATGGATATAGTCAAGTATATGGATATGGGACTAATGAAACAAAAAAATAATTATGCAATATTTTTTTAAATATTGCATAATTAGGATTTCTTCAAGCTGTTTTTTCAAATAAATAATGAATAAATATTTAATACGTTATATTGATTTTTTACAAAATGTTCTCAATAGGGGGCATGAAAGAAGTGTAAAAGCAAAAAAAAACGTTCTCGGTTTATTGGCATTAAAAGGAAGTGGTATTGCGATAAGCTTTTTTCTAGTGCCTTTGACCATTAATTATGTAGAGCCTACACAATACGGTATATGGATCACTTTAAGTAGTTTAGTTGCATGGTTAAATTATTTTGATATTGGTTTCGGTCACGGTTTACGGAATAAATTTTCGGAGGCACTGGCGAACGGGGAAACGGAAAAGGCTAGGATTTACGTAAGTACTACCTATTTTTCATTAGGTGCAGTTATTGGGTTAATTCTTATTTTATTTTTCATTGTTAATCCGTTTTTAAATTGGGCGAATATTTTAAATGCAAAACAAGAAATGGCAACAGAACTAAGTACTCTGGCACTCATAGTATTTGTATTTTTCTGCCTTCAATTTATTTTCCAGCTTCTTTCAACTGTTCTTACTGCTAATCATGAACCAGCCAAAGCTTCGTTATTACAAACATTGGGCAGCTTTATCTCACTTCTGATAATTTTTGTTTTGACTAAAATTACTGAAGGAAATCTACTTTATCTAGGAGCCGTATTAAGTGCTACACCGGTTGTAGTGATGGGAATAGCCGGCATTTGGTTTTATAAGACATCTTATAAACAGTTTTCCCCATCTTTCCGGCTTTTTAACCTAGTTTATGTCAGGGATCTTATGGGATTGGGAATTCAATTCTTTATCATTAATATTTCCGTTTTGGTTATGTTAAACACTGACAATATAGTTATAACGCAGTTATTAGGACCCGAAAAAGTGACAGTTTTCAATGTCGCCTATAAACTATTCACAATGATCTCCATGATTTTCATATTGATTGCGACCCCTTTATGGAGTGCCTATACAGATGCTTACACAAAAGGAGATTTTGATTGGATAAAAAGAACATTAAAGAATGTTCAGAAAATCTGGTTGTTGCTGGGAGTTTTAACCATTGGGGTACTTTTTATATCCCCATGGTTTTTTAAATTATGGTTGGGCGATACCGTGCATGTTCCATTTACTTTATCCATAGCAATGACAACTTATGTAATATCTTATATATGGATGACTATTTATACATTTTTGCTCAATGGAATGGGGAAAATAAGATTGCAGTTATATGTGGCTACTATAGCTGGAGCAATATATATTCCTCTGGTAATTTACTTTGGAAAAATCTTGGGTTTAGAAGGGATAACTTATTTGAGTACAGTATTTTTTATTTTTACAGGAATCATTTATTGGGTTCAGACTAAAAAAATATTGAATAAAACAGCAGTTGGACTTTGGGATAAATAATATGGAACCAGTATTCATATTAAAGCGTCAATACTGAAAAAATATAATTTATGATCAGTAAGAGCAATAAAATAAATAGAATGGCTACCAGAGATATTAATATATTTTTGGCAGGTATTGCTTTATATAGTGTAGCCTATGTTATTGCTCAATCTGACCCTCCCTATCTAGTTGTTTTAGCGGGGGAACTTGTACAATTTTTGGGGATTTGTTTGGTAACATTTGCTTTGTTTGCATTTATAAAATTAAAGAACTCTACTGCTGCTTATGTAAAATTCATTTTGATTCTGCTATTGGCTTGGTTTTATTTTTTGGTAGCTTGGAGCCTGCGGCTAGACTTTGGTTTTCTTAAAGAAATGCTTTTTGGAGGAGAGGGTTCTTTATTTACGTATTTAATTCCATTGGTTGTTTTTGTGCCAAAAAAAATACTTTTTTTTAAAAATGCAGTCAGGACTTGCCTTATATTTGGGGTAGTTTACATTATCTTCTTGTTCATATATAGAGATATAATTTTCAAAATTTATGGATCCAATTCAGTAGTAAATGCGAAATATCTTTTTGAGTACTGCGCGAAGTGGCTGAGTATGACTGCTGGGATTATTTTTTTGTTACATCCTTATTTTTCCAAAAAGGTTAAATTTTTTGCTCTGCTTATTGTTTTAACCACCTTGGTAACCGCATTATTCCGGGCTAGAAGATCCCTTATCTTTATGTCCATTTTCCCTCTGCTTATTGCAGGATTTATTTATATTTTTAATTCAAGGTACAAGACGATTGCATTTATATTTGGAATTATGATTTTTCTGGGACTTGCAGGAGCAGGATATGAAATTTATATGGATAACCAAAATGGTTTTTTTAGTAACCTAACAACCCGAATTGATGAAGATACAAGAACAGGGGTTAATGAGTGTTTTTACAATGATTTTACCTTTAAAGATTGGATAATAGGAAGAGGCTTTGAAGGGCGTTACTTTTGTCCGAATATTGATGATAATTATGAAGTGATAGGATATCGATCTATGATAGAAACCGACTTTTTAAATATTATCTTAAAAAGTGGTGCAGTTTATCTATTTTTACTTTTATCCCTTATGATCCCGGCTGTTTTTAAAGGTTGGTTCCAATCTAAAAATATATTGTCTAAAGCAGCCGCATCTTGGATTTTTTTCTGGGTGCTTTGTTTATATCCATCCAATGTATTTGCTTTTTCCCTTAATTATCTTTTGGTCTGGCTATCGGTGGGGATATGCTTTTCTGAAAGAATACGCTTAATGCCTGAAGAAACATTAATACGTTATTTTCAAAAATATTAAAAATCTAATGTCATTACCAAAAGTTCTTATTATAAACCAACCTTTTAACACCAATACAGGTGGAGGTATTACCTTATCCAATTTATTCGCAAAATGGGATCGAGATAAGCTGGCTGTAGCTTGTTCCGGATATCTGCTCACTGAAGATATGGATCCTGCACTTTGCAATAACTATTATCAACTAGGTTATAAAGAACGGAAATGGATTTTTCCATTTAATCTCTTTAGTCGTAAATATTATTCAGGTGCTATAAATATTAATGACAGAGTAAATACTAGGGAAAAGGTTGTTGTTGAGAAATCAGAATTTAGGGTAAAGCTAATCCTTGACTATATTCTTCCAGTTTTTGATTATATAGGGGTTTCTCATTTTAAATCAAAAACAAAGTTGTCTTCAAGTTTTTGTAAGTGGTTGGATGATTTTAACCCAGAGGTTATTTATGTTCAGGCTTCATCGCGGGAAAGTATTTTGTTTTGTATTGCAGTGATTGACTATTTAAAACGTCCTATGGTTTTCCATATGATGGATGATTGGCCCACTTTAATAGGAGTAAAAGGCACATGGAAAAATTTTTGGAAAAGTAAAATCGATAAAGAATTCAGACACCTTTTGAATAAAGCTGACTTGCTGATGGGAATCAGTGATTATATGTGCGAAGAATATAAAAACCGTTATGGAAGAAATTTTGTCACTTTTCATAATCCAATAAATCTGAATTTTTGGAAAAAGGCGCAAAGGAACAATTATCAACTTCCTAAGAACCCAACAATATTATATGCCGGAAGGATAGGGCTTGGTATCGATAAGTCCTTAAAAGATATTGCAGAAGCGGTGAAAAAAGTTAATAAAGAACTGCAAACCAATATAAAATTCGTAGTTCAAGCAAAGGATGCACCGGGTTGGATCAAGAATTATGAGAATGTTGAACATAGGGGATTTGTTAGTTATGAAAATCTACCAGCTGTTTTTGCTGAAGCCGATTTTTTAATCCTTCCGTACGATTTTAGCAAAGAATCCTTAAGTTTTATAAGATATTCAATGCCCACAAAAGCTCCGGAATATATGGCAAGTGGCACGCCAATTATCATTTTTGCCCCTCAAGATACTGCTTTGGTACAATATGCCGAAAAATACAAATGGGCGGCAGTGGTTACAGAAAACCATATAGATGCCTTAGCGGAGAAGTTAAAAAAATTATTAATTGATAAATCACTTCGGGAAAAAATAGCTAAAAAGGCTAAGATTATAGCTGAAACCCGTCATGATTCAGAACGCGTGGCGAGAGAATTTCAACAAATGATTTTGAATGTGGTAGAAAAAAAATGAAAATGAAAAATAATAACTTCATGAACCACGTGGTTATTGGTATTCCGACTTATAAAAGACCATTATTGTTGGATAAATTGATCAAAAGTATATATGAATGTAACATTGATAACAATTTTATTAATGAGGTAGATATTTTGATTGTGGATAATGATAAAGCAAAAACAGCAGAAGCCACAACATCAGAATTGGAAAATAACTGTCCTTACAATTTCAAGCTTCATTATCATAATTATCCTAAAAAAGGGCTTTCCAATGTCAGAAATGAAATAATTGAAAAGGCAAATGAATTTGAACCAGATTATATTGTATTTGTGGACGATGATGTTTATGTTACCAAGGATTGGTTGAATGAATTGATTTATTGCATGGTTAAAAATAATTGCGATATGGCTATGGGCCCTTATTTTCCCGAATTTAAAAAAAAGGTTTCCTCCGCTATTTCCCATTGGTTTTATCGGCCTCCGCATGATAATGATGATATATTAGATTTCATCATAACGGGCAACCTTATCATGTGCTCAAAATTTTTAAAAGACCATCAATTACAATTTGATCCCCGGTTTAATACTACAGGTGCCGAAGATTCTTATTTTGGTATATCCGTTTTAAAAAAGGAGGGCATTATTCGCTGGGCCGGAAACGCTGTTGCCTACGAAACCATTCCAGAAAAAAGAACCACTCTTAAATGGCTTTTAAAAAGAAGATACAATGGCGCAAATACCTATATGTTCACAATGATGTTAGAAAAATGCCATAAAAAAATTATTAAAAAATTGGTGGTGAGTTTTATCAATTTCCCGCTAGGATTTTTCTGTTTAATTGGCCTTCCATTTAAATTTAAGTATAGGTACTTTGGCCTACTAAAAATTGCTGAGGGATTGGGAGGTTTTGCAGGGTTAATGAATATTAAATTTCATGCATATTCAGAAGTTGCATAATGAAGAATCAGTTAATAATTCCCACAAACGTTATAATTAATGCCGATGATTTTGGGCTGAATATTAAAAGAAACCAAGCGATAACGAAATGCTTTCAAAAGGAACTTATAAACAGCACTTCAATAATGCCAAATATGCTGTCTTTTAAAGAAGCAATTGTTTCGGCCAAAGATTATAATTTTCAAGAAAATATCGGATTACATGCTTGTATTACCGAAGGTAAGTCGCTAACCGATTTATCAAAGACACCGTTTGTTGATAAAGAAGGTTTTTTTATTAAAAAACAAGTTTACAAGCCAACTCTTTTTTTGTCAAAATCAGTAAGACACTTACTTAAAATAGAGGTTGTAGCCCAATTAGAGGCTCTTAAAAAATCAGGGATTAAACCCACACACATCAATACACACCATGATATTCATGAATTACCTTGGCTCTTGCCTATTTTCTTGAATATCTCTAAAAAGCACAAAATAAAATTACGGGTATCCCAAATTTGGATCGACGGAAAAAATTCTCTGAAACCATTGTACAGAAAATTGGTGAACGGGGTTTACAAATACCATAAACTTAATTTTACCGATTATTTTGAAACCTTAGAAATTTATAAAAAGAAAAGATTACAAAAAACAGATCCATATAAAATTACGGAAATCATGGTACATCCCGATTTGGATAGGAGCGGCAGAATAACCGATTCACTTGAATCTGGTGATCTTGAAAAAGTTATTTTAATACTCTTTGATCAATAATTTGTTTTATGAAAAAAGTAGTTATCATTTTCAGGAAAATTCATCAGTATCGAAAGGATTTTTATGATTTACTTAAAGACAGCCTGCTTGAAGACAATGTGGAACTTACCTTAATCTATGGTAAATTAGACAATGCCGAATCTAAAGGCAAAAATGATCAGGTGGATCTGGAATGGGGTAAATTTATTAAAAACAGCGTATTTAGTATCGGAAACAAGGAACTTATATGGCAGCCTTGTTTAAAGCATTTAAAGGGTGCAGATATAGTTATAGTGGAACAGGCTAATAAATTGTTGATCAATTACTATTTAATGTTTGCAAGACGCTGGTTGCATTTAAAATTTTGTTATTGGGGTCATGGGCGCAACAGACAAATGAAAGAGGACAGCATCTATAATAAGTTTAAATATTTATTTATTAAAAATTGTGATTGGTGGTTTGCCTACACAAAAGAAGTCAAAGACTTTTTGACGGAGATGGGATTTCCAAAGAAAAAAATAACCATCGTTCAAAATGCAATAAATACAAATGTATTGAGAGAACAGTATGAACAGATTAGTCAAACTGAGATAGAAAAAGTAAAAGATGAACTCAATATTAATACTGATTTTGTCGGGATTTACTGTGGAGCGATGTACGCTGAAAAACGAATTGACTTTACTTTGGAAGCTTGTTATAAGATCAAGAAATCAATTCCAGAATTCAATATGATATTTATTGGATCTGGAGAGGATTTGCATAAAGTGGAAGATGCCGCTACAAATCATGACTGGATTCATTCCGTTGGTTCAAAATTTGGAAAAGATAGGGTAAAGTATTTTAAAATAGCAGCTGTACAAATTATGCCAGGAGCGGTAGGCTTGGGAATACTCGATTCGTTTGCGATGGAAACACCCTTAATTACCACGGTTCAAGATTTTCATGGTCCGGAAATATCTTATCTGGAAAATGGAAAAAACGGGGTAATTACAAAAAACGATATTGAAGAATATACAAACGCTGTAGTAAGACTCTTGATTTCGAAAGAATATATTAAAATGTCAAGTTATTGCCAATTATGTGCAGAGAAATATACTATAGAGCATATGGTTGAGAATTTTAAAACAGGGGTATTATATTGTTTAGACGATTATTGATTTAACTAACTTACTGAATTTAGGATGAAACAAATTCTGCGGAAGCTACGTTTCCTTTACCTTAAACATATTAAATGGAGAAACTATAATATTGGGCGGAACATTTATGTAGGTCCTAGAGTTTATATATGGTGCAAAGAAACAATGAACATCGGAGACAATTTCTATATTGGCAAGGATTCTCAAATTGAATGTGATGCAATTATAGGTAATAATGTGATTTTTGGGAACAAAGTGGCAATTGTCGGCAAATATGACCATCACTTTCAAAAGCCTGGAGTTCCTACTAGATTAGCTCCTAGAATAAGGGATGAAAATTATAACTGGAAAGGTCTTCATTTGACCACTATTATAGAGGATGATGTTTGGGTTGGTTATGGTTCTATAATAATGCAAGGAGTGAGGATAGGCAAAGGAGGCATTATTGCCGCCGGCACAGTAGTAACAAAAGATACCAAACCCTTTTTTATATATGGAGGCAACCCTGCACGAAAATTAAGGCCTAGATTTGAAAGCGAAGATGATTTAAAAAATCACTTATCAATTGAAAAATATTTTTTACTTAAAAATAAAGATTATAAAGGTATTTAAACCTTCGATGTTCAATATTAATGATGCTAAAAAACATAAATTGGTTTAGAGTTTTTTATAGCTGCTAATGTAAATAGCATAAAGTCTATTTGAAGTTATTTGCTAATTTCTCTATTACGGAGATTCTTTAAAATTCAAAAGCATGGATAATTAAATTTCTATGAAATTAAAAACTTCGGAGTTTACAACTACTCCAATTTTGGGATATAATGTTTTTTCCGGATCAATTGAGACCATAGGCACAACCAAAAAAACGGTGGTAGATACCATCAACCAATATTCATATTGTATCGCCGAACGGGATGAAGAATTTAAAAATTCTTTAAAAAATGCAGATGTTCTATTACCAGATGGTGTTGGAATAGTTGCGGCAGCGAAATTTCTTCGGGGGGAAAGAATTAGAAAAATTGCTGGAGCCGATCTGCACTTACATTTGTTGACTGAAATGAACAAAAAGGACGGTAGCTGTTTTTATTTAGGATCATCCCAAACAACTATCGACAAAATTAAAAAAAAGCTGCAAAAAGAATTTCCAAATATAAGAATGGAGGGTTATTCACCACCGTTTAGCGCCGAATTTTCATTACGTGATAATCAGAAAATGATTAAGGCAGTTAATTCTTTCAATCCTGATGTATTATTTGTTGGAATGACGGCTCCCAAACAAGAGAAATGGGTGGAATCACAAAAGGAGTTTTTGAAAAGCAAAATGATTTGTTCTATTGGTGCCGTTTTTGATTTTTATGCAGGAACTAAAAAACGTCCTGGAAAACTCTGGGTCAAACTGGGTGTAGAATGGCTAGGACGCCTATTTACGGAACCTGCGCGAATGTCAAAAAGATATTTATATTATGGACCCATATTCATTTACTATATCTTTTTTAAAGGGAAAACTTAATATGATGTTCACTTTGATATTATGTTTTTTGATACAGTAAAGTTGTAATAGAGAGTAAATAATTATATTATTTACTGTTAATCTAAGTTTGTATTTCCCCCGTCCTTATCATTATAAGTAGATCCTCCTTGTCCTTCATTCTTTAAAGTGTTATTGCTTAAAGTGTTTCCAGTTGAGCCCGGATAAAAAACTACAGTTGTAGAATAGTCTTTGGTAATAATAAAGGTATTACCAGTAAAAGTATTATAGGAACTATTCGATTCTACAAATAAGCCGATACTTCCATCGAAATAATGAACGTTATCTGAAAATTCGGAATTTATTGTTTTTATTAAATGTAAAGAATCCGTATGAAGGTCATTATTAAAAAATTTAAGACCATCACAATTTACTATTTCTACTAAGTGAGCTTCTTTTCCGGAAACAATTCCTTTATTTCCGCTTATTATTACATTTACTATATAAGGATCTCCTCCAACATTATCTTTTGAACAGGTAATAGGTGCATAAGCAGTAGCTGGGGAAGAAAAGGTATTATTCGCAATTGTGATATTACTCCATCCTACATTTTCAATTCCACGATCCTTCGCGTCCACAATAGTGTTATTTGAAATATCTGCATTTTTCCCCGCACCACTCACACTTACTGCCATACCATACTGAGATGTTATGCCTAGCCTTTCAAAAATACACTCAGTTACTTTTACATCTGTTATCCTTGAAATACCATCGTAGGTGTGATTTTGGGTTTCAAAAGCCATTCTACCTATGTCATGGAAATTACACTTGTGTATCGTTATGTTTTTAGATCGGTCAGCTCCTTCACTTACAAATTTTAATCCATTTGATACTACCTTTGGACAGGTGAATTCGCAATTTTCAAAAAGAATATCTTCTGCACTGCCATCAAAATAAACAATTCCAGCTCCATTATCGGAGGATGTATATGTTGAAGTAGAATTAAACAGAATATTATTAAAAGTTATGCTATTGGCAGTACCTCTAAATAGTAGTAGCGTAACTAAATTTCCAGTTATTACCGCACCATCTTCTCCTGTCACTGTTACATTCGTTAGATCGTTTAAATATAGGGTGTTAGTTAATTGATAGTTTCCTGCTTTTAAATATAAATTAGCATCAGACTTGAGACCTGCAATAAGTTCTTCAACGGTACTTATTACCTTTGCATTTTGAGGAACCGTTTCTTGGGGTTCTTCCAGAGAATAATAATAGTTCTGGGCAACTAAGGAATTACCACAAAACTCAAGTAAAATAAAAATATAAAGAAGTCCTCTCATTATAATACAATATATGAATTGTTTCCAGTTTTTCTAATTATTCCACCCGTATAGATTTGGTTATTCCCTTTAGAAGAACTCTTTCCAGATTGTCCATTAATGGTTACACTAGATGCGCCTTGAATGGTTAATTGCGTACCGTGAACCTCGAAATTAATTACATCTCCAACTTCCATAGCTGTAAATCTTGAAGGTATGGTTAAGGTAACCTTTTCTATACAGGCAATGGTATTGCCAACATCTGTAGAAATAATATTTCGGGAAGAAGCTATAGAGATTATACTTGCTTTTTTGGAATAATTAGCTTCTACCATTGTCAGTATTTCGGCTTTTATAATGTCCACTTCGGCCTGGGTGTAGATTTTTGGAGCTTCAGTTAAACTGATGTATTTTCCGTCGAAATCATCATTAGCATCAGTATCCCAATTTTCAAAAGAAATGGAATTCCCGCCGGAAATTGAAAGTTTTTCCCCTTCTAAATCCAATGATTGCGCAACACGACCGCCGCCATCAAGATTTACCACAAGGCTATCCACCTCGTTTTTGGTATATAAATCAGGTAGTTCGGATAAATCGTTATAATTTCCGCTAAATAGACTTGGGGTATTTTTTAGGTCAATATAATCACCGGAGAAATCATCACTGGAATCTACATCCCAGTTTTCAAAAGAGATGGAATTTCCACCGGAAATGCTAAGTTTTCCCCCTTCCAAATCCAGCAATTGGGCAACGCTACCGCCACCATCTAGATTTACAACAAGGCTATCCACCTGATTTTTGGTATAAAGTTCTGGGATTTCGGACAGATCATTATATTTTCCGCTAAATAGGTTGGGGGTATTTTTCAGGTCGATGTAATTTCCGGAGAAATCATCTTTAGAATCAACATCCCAGTTTTCAAAAGAAATGGAATTTCCACCAGAAATAGTGAGTTTTTCCCCCTCCAAATCCAATGATTGGGCAACACTACCGCCACCGTCAAGATTCACAACAAGGCTATCCACCTGGTTTTTAGTATAAACTTCCGGGATTTCGGACAGATCATTATATTTTCCGCTAAATAGGCTAGGGGTATTTTTCAGGTCGACGTAATTTCCGGAGAAATCATCGTTGGCATCAGTATCCCAATTTTCAAAAGAAATGGAATTCCCGCCGGATATAGTGAGTTCTTGCCCATCCAGATTCAGTGACTGCACCACGCCATCTCCACCGTTAAGGTTTACCACGAGGCTATCCACTTGGTTTTTGGTATAAAGTTCTGGGACTTCGATTAAATCAATAAAGCTTCCGGAGAAATCATCGTTAGAATCTACATCCCAGTTTTCAAAAGAAATGGAGTTTCCACCGGAAATAGTGAGTTTTTCCCCCTTCAAATTCAGTGATTGCGCAACGCTGCCGCCACCATCTAGATTTACAACAAGGCTATCCACCTGATTTTTGGTATAAAGTTCTGGAATGTTGAAAAGGGCGTTATAATCTCCGGAAAAATCATCGCTAGCATCAGCATCCCAAGATTCAAGAGAAATACGATTGCCACCAGAGATTGTCAGTTCTTTATTTTCTAGGCTCAGGGATTGAATATAATCTTTAGCCTGGGTTCTACTAGCGGCCAAAATACTATCTACCTGGGCAATGGTATAAAGTGGTGGAATACGCTCCAAATCGCGATAATTACCCGAAAAATCATTAGATGCATCCTTATCCCAACCGCTAAAAGCGGCTTCCTCGCCGTTAATATCCAGATCACTGTAATGATCAAGATCAAGAATTTGATTTTCGCCTATGGTTCCATTGAAATTTGATGCTGTTTTGGCCTGTAGCGCGTAAGGCACACTTAAAATTTCACTTGTACCGCTAACGCTATAATTAGATCCTCCGTTGGGATCTATACGTGTTTCTATAAAATATGGTCCCTGCGACCAGTCTATAGATCCAAAACTTCTGGTACTGGAGCCTGTACCAATTTCCAAACTGGCAAGACCATTTATATTTGTAATGGCCTGGTGTGTTTCTTCAAAAATAATGCTTCCGTCTGGACCACCTTGCCTCAGTAAAATCTGTAGGCCTACATTGGCTTGTACAACCAAACTATTGTCACTGTAGCGTACAACGGCTTGATAACTCATTTTTTCAGGAGTTTGTGCAAGTAAATGCATTGCCGAAATAAACATAAAAATCGTTAAAATAATAATTTTATTCATGGTTTAGCTTTTAATGATTTTTAGGGTTTTAAGGGTTCTTTTATCATTCAGAACTTTAAGGAAATAGGTAGCTGGCTGCAGATAATAAAGATTAATTGAAGTTTCCGCTTGGTTTAACTCGTCTGTTGCCAACAGACGTCCGTGAATGTCATAAAGTTGATATTCGCAATTTTGAATATCCATATTAGCTACAGAAAGGATAACATGGTCTAATACAGGATTTGGATAGGCACTAATAGAAATATTTTCCGCCTTGTTAGGAACATTGAAGGTTTCCATATTTACCGCAGCCTGCTGTATTCCTTCAGAAATATGCATGTTAGCATCCTCAAAGTAAGAAAAATTCAATTGACCAATGGTAAAGGAGGCAGAACCGTCTATTCCCTGAGCTTGACCTCCTGAAGTATTCAAAGAATATTGGAGGGGCTGTTGAGCTTGCAGGTTAAGATTGCAAATAAGTATAGCTAAGAAAACATAGAACGTTTGAAAAGTATGCATGGAAAAGGTATCAATTATGTTTGGGACATTAACTTCTATATCTAAAATAAAAGTTAATTTTCGGCTAAATTAAAATAAAATACCGATTAAAACAATAAAAACATCGTTAATGTGCAGTAATTTTCTAGAAAGTCTGATGTGGAGTAAAAAGTCATAGAAAGATTTCACCCGCAATAATGATGACAAAACTGTTCTATGTTATGAACAAACTATGAAAATGGAAGGCAAATAAAAGGATGAGGAGCAGTTCCCGTGTAGGAGTCAACTTTTACTGAATATATAATAAAAGGAAGTTATTTTATTTGATAAACTGTTTAATGCCGTGAAAAGAGTATAACGGTAGCAATATGTAGAAAAACGCACCAAGAGTGGCGATTTTTGACACAGATTAAGAAATGGTCAAAACAAAAGGGAGAAGGGTTAGAGAGTATTCGCTAATTTAATTTCAGTTTTAATTAATGGCATACCAATTGGCAGTTTTAATTAAAATAGGTCATATGTGGGTTAAATTGGTAACTTACTTCCACGGTATTTTGAACACCTTTGAGAATACTTAAAAAGCAAATTCCTAATCGTTTTCCTTTATAAACGAGCACATAGCTACCAAGGTAGTCTTCGTGGTAAATTTTAGTGCACGCATGTAGAGCTTTTTTCAATTCTGGGCTTTTTTGATCCAGCTGAAGGGTTTCGGAGAGAAGACTTCGCAAAAAATCATTTTCATAAATCGCTCCCTCTTCCTTTACAATAAGTTGAGATAGAGGCGTATTTTCTACCTCTTTAGTAAGTTCAGGATTCATCATAAGTCGTTCCCAGAACATACTAAAAGAATTCATAACTTCTTTACTTATACTTCCAAAGGAAAGTCCCTTAGCCCTATTTGCTTCTAGGCGTTCTACAGTGGTAGACTTATGAAGATCAAACGAACTCTCATCACTATCGTCATTGGAAGTGTTCAAAGAAGAATTCTCTTGAACGAAAATTTTACGAGAATATTCCTGCATTGCTATCATATTTTGAAGTTCAAATATACAAAAAGAACGATTAAAAACATTATGAAAATCAATTTTAGATATTATATTTATTCCAGAATAAAAAATATTGCAATTCTCGAGCCGTGATATACTTTTGCTTTACGCTTAATTTGAGAGATTTCAAAAATAGTCTAATGTACATGAAAACGATTTCGTAAGTTGCATGAAGTTAATACAATCTGTAATATAATTCATTATTATTTTCAATTAAATTTATTTCCAAAACATATATATTGAATGCCGTTTTCTTCTAAAAAGCTCAATAAATTTCTTATATTTAAATTGCCATCAGCTTGGATTTGTGGAGTACGGGTAAAAACCATAGGGAAAAATCATTGCACTACCACAGTAAAACATAGATGGATCAATCAGAATCCGTTCAAATCGATGTTCTGGGCCGTACAAGGCATGGCGGCAGAATTAAGCACGGGCGTCTTGGTAATGCAGGAAATTCAAAAAAGCGGCAAAAAGATAAGTATGTTGGTGATAAGCAATAAGGCTGCTTTTGTAAAAAAGGCCACTGGAAAAATAACTTTTACGTGCAGTGATGGCAACAGTATCACTAAAGCGATTGATCAAACACTAAAAACTGGTGAGGGTCAGACCTGCTGGATGCATTCGCAAGGTGTCAATGAAACTAATGAAGTGGTAAGCACCTTCGATTTTGAATGGACGGTGAAAGTAAGAGCACTGTATTCGGTGAAAAGTAAGAAGTAAATAATAAACGATTCAACAAATCCGCACATCCAAAAATCCGCATATCCTATGATCCGTCCATATATTCTAGAAGAAACCAACTGGAAACATCTTAAAAAGGCTGAGGTAGATCTGGTCATCCTTCCCTGGGGAGCGACCGAAGCGCACAACTTTCATCTTCCTTATGGTACAGATAATTTTGAAGGAAAGGCCATTGCGGAAGAGTCGGCCAGAATGGCTTGGGAAAAAGGGGCCAAAATCATGGTCTTACCGGGTATCCCTTTTGGCGTAAATACAGGACAGTCTGATATTTTTCTGGATATTAATCTCAACCCAAGCACGCAGGCCGCTATTTTGAATGATATTCTACAAGTACTTCACAGGCAGGGTGTAAAAAAATTCATGATTTTGAACAGTCACGGCGGTAATGACTGGAAATCAATAGTACGCGAATTGGGTTTAAAATATCCTGATCTCTTTTTATGCGTAAGTAATTGGTTTAAAGCCATGGATAAAACGAAATATTTTGAGCACCCAGGTGATCACGCTGATGAGATGGAAACAAGTCTTGTTTTACATTTAAGACCAGAACTCGTCCTTCCCATAAAAGAATGGGGCGATGGTAGCGAAAAAAAGAATAAGATCAAAGCGTTTGCAGAAGACTGGGCATGGACAGAACGACCGTGGTCAAAGATCACGCAAGATACTGGTGTAGGGAATCCCCATGCTTCCTCTAAGGAAAAGGGAGCACGTTTTTTTAATGATGTGTGCTCTAAAATGGGACAACTGATGGTAGACATAGCTCATTCAGATATGGATAATCTCTATGAATAAAATCGACTGTTTATATAAAAAACAGTTAAAAATGGCTGTTTTTGTAACAAAATCAACCCCCTGGTTACCTATTTATAGATCAATTGCAAAAATTTAAGGTATGACAGCACATGAGATAGATTATCAGATCGTAGGCGAGGAAATGCAGTATGTGGAAATAGAGCTTGATCCTCAAGAAGGTGTGATTGCCGAAGCAGGCACTTTTATGATGATGGAAGAAGGTATAAGGATGGAAACTATTTTTGGTGACGGTTCAAAAAACGATTCCAGCTTGTTAGGTAAAATTTTTGGAGCAGGTAAAAGGCTACTGACAGGGGAGAGTATGTTTATGACAGCTTTCTATAATGATATACCGGGCAAAAAGAAAGTGAGTTTTGCAGCGCCCTATCCAGGTAAGATAATCGCGCTGGATCTAACTAAGAGCGGTGGTCGCTTTATTTGCCAGAAAGATGCTTTTTTATGCGCGGCAAAAGGAGTAAGTATTGGAATAGAATTTTCTCGTAAGCTGGGCCGTGGCTTTTTTGGTGGTGAAGGTTTTATCATGCAGCGACTTGAAGGTGACGGGATGGCTTTTGTACACGCGGGTGGCACTACTTTAAAAAAGGAGCTGCATATGGGGAAAAAAATAAAGGTGGATACCGGTTGTATCATAGGTTTTGACCACACCGTCAATTATGATATAGAATTTATAGGAGGTATCAAAAACACCATATTTGGTGGTGAAGGAATATTTTTTGCAACGCTTACAGGTCCCGGCACAGTTTATATACAGTCATTACCTTTTAGTAGGCTGGCAGGTAGAGTATGGGCCGCCGCTCCGAAAATGGGTGGAAAAGATAGGGGAGAAGGTAGTATTCTGGGCGGTTTGGGTGATTTATTGGACGGTGATAACCGTTATTAAATGATTGATCTGATCACTGTTAAAATCAAAGATTTAACGTTTATTTTTTAATTGAATATTTAAATTTATACTCTAAAAAATTTGCTGTTGCATAAAATTACCTAACCTAATTGTTAATAATTTAAAGATATGGCTAGAGCAATATTTGAGTATACGAAAACGGTGCTTAAAAAGGTGAGTTTTGATTACTCTCTATTTTGTAAAGAATTACAGAAGGCGGTAAAACGATTACTACCTTTCGAAATTGAAGAACTTCGCATTTGGATTGTTAACTTGACCAAAACAAGGCCAGAATTAAATAGTTCCCTTGTATATCTAAATCCTTAGCAAAATAATTTCCTTATCTGCGGTTTAAGCCTATAGTTTACCTTTAAATTAAGTTTATGGGCTTATCTGCCGTTCCAGTAAGATCCCAATACTTTAAAATACTAATATCTATTAATTCTTTTCTAAGCGCGGACTTATAATATCTACATTTTGAAAAGTTATTGCTCCTTTTACCAAGCCGGCAATTGTGGTTCTAAGTGCTTCTATTATTTGAATTTTAAGCCCACTCTTGCGGTAGAGCAAGCTTACCTCACGTGCCGGTGCTGGTTTATCAAAATGATGTAGGTGTTTTTTTTCAATTTCTTTAAGTTCAAGTGTGTGCAAATATGGGAGTAGCGTCATACCTAGTCCCTCATTGGCCAGTTTGATTAAAGTTTCAAAACTGCCACTTTCGAGAGAGAAATTATCATCTTCTTCTTTTTTATAGGCTTTGCATAAATTAATTACTCCATCCCTAAAACAATGGCCGTCTTCAAGCAACAGCATATCATTCAGGTCAAGGTCTGCACTTGTTAAGGTAGCCTTTTTATATAATCGGTGATTTTCGGGTATGTATGCCACAAAAGGTTCATAATATAATGGGCGCTCTATAATTTGATCCACTTGTAGAGGTGTGGCGGCAATTGCAGCATCCAGATGACCTTCTTCCAGTTTCTCCAGAATAGTTTCGGTGGGCAGTTCCTCAATTTTCAATTTAACCTTTGGATATTTTTTGATAAAGCTTTTTAGAAACATCGGTAATAAGGTTGGCATAACCGTTGGGATGACCCCTATTTTAAAAGTTCCTCCTATATATCCTTTTTGTTGATCCACTATGTCAGCAATTCGGTTGGCCTCATTGACAATATTGCGCGCTTGGTCCACAATTTTTTTACCCACCTCGGTAAGTTCAATGGGTTTTTTGCCTCGGTCAAAGATGAGGATATCCAGTTCGTCTTCTAGTTTCTGGATCTGCATGCTCAACGTAGGTTGTGTTACAAAGACCTTTTCCGCTGCCTTCGTAAAATTCTTGTTTTCGGCAACAGCTAGTACGTACTTCAATTGTGTGATGGTCATAGTAATAAATTTCGATGCAAAAATAGATGGTATAT
>Ga0314774_1000320_pt1 | contig 41024 bp, 37 predicted proteins | sample MetaGCBIA2018_FD_204515 | JGI IMG/M metagenome (GOLD analysis project Ga0314774, IMG submission 204515) | Cryopeg brine microbial communities from Beaufort Sea near Barrow, Alaska, United States - CBIA 2018 | ecosystem: Environmental > Aquatic > Marine > Coastal | place: USA: Alaska | collected... | reverse complement strand
AGTGAACAATTATCTTTTTTTTGAGACCTTGTTTTTGAAATCAACGAATATTAAAAAATTAAATAGTTGATTACCAGATAGCTATAAATGGTAAATCTTCGAAATCAAGTTTTACCGGACATTAATGTTTCAGAATAAATAATAAAAGTAAACCCGTCGATTAAATCGACGGGTTTACTAAGCTAATCAAACAAACAAAAACCTTTGCCCATTCTATATTTTATGGGCCATAAAAACTGCTTTTCTCTTTTCAAGCTGTTTTTTAAGTTCCAAAGTGGTTTTCTTTGCGGCTAATTCAAAGTTTTCTTCTTGAGAAGTTGCAAAAATCCTCGGCCCGGACATACTCAATTCAATTTCACAAATCTTATTGTTCCCTGCCCGATCGTTTTCCAGTTTAAAATATACATCGGCTTTAATAATCCAATCATATTTTTCAGTTAATTTTTCCAGTTTTTTCGAAACATATGCAATCATAGTTTCACTGGATGCCATTTTTACAAATTGAACATTTACTGTCATTTTATAGAAATTTTCGGTATTGCTATTCAAAGATATTCATCATTCCAAACCTTAAATATGACCATTGTCATAGATGTCTTGGTTTAGGTGATTTGTTACATAAAAACACCTTTTACCCCTCTTTTAAAAAGATAAAAAATCATTGAAATAATTGGTCCTAACTCAGGTAAAACTTACTGAATAAAACAATAATTTTTTTTGTAAAATGATAAATATCATAGGATTACAAATATTTCTAAGCCAAATTTAAACCTTTGAAATTCGCGGTGAAAACATAAACAAAAGATGCAATGTATCCATTTGTAAAAAAACATGGTGTTATCCTGGAAAAGACTGAAAATAGCTTTGAAAACGAGGGTGTTTTTAATCCTGCAGCCATCAGGGAAGGTGAATTTGTGCATCTTTTATACAGAGCTGTCCGGGAAGGCAACTTCTCTTCCATAGGATATTGCAAATTAAAAGGTCCTTTAGAGGTAATCGAGAGATGTACAAATCCTATTTTTTCCCCTGGAACCAGTCAGGAATTTAAAGGTACAGAAGACCCGAGGATCACAAAAATAGAGGACACTTATTATTTGACCTATTCTGCTTTTGATGGTATTAATGTTTTTGGCGCCTATGCCACCTCAAAAGATCTGAAAACTTTTGAGAGAAAAGGAGTTATTACCCCCAAATTCACCTTTGATGAATACACCACATTAATCCGTCAAAATTTGGAAAAGATCAGTGATAAACACGTCTTGTTTTATGATTTATTTCAAAAGTACAACCTGACAAATATGATGAAGGCAGACTTGTATGTATGGGATAAAAACGTGGTTTTTTTTCCGAGAAAGATCCATGGAAAATTCGCTTTTTTACATAGGTTATTTCCAACCATTCAGATCGTATATTACGAAGACCCGAAAGAACTCACCGTGAAGTTCTGGAGCCATTATGTTTCCAATTTAAAGAAACATATCGTTCTAAACCCATCCTTTCATTATGAACGCAGCCATATTGGGGCCGGTTGTCCTCCTATTGAAACGGAAGACGGCTGGTTAATGATATACCATGCAGCCCAAACTTCTTCTCATGGCCTTATCTACCACGCTGCCGCCGCTCTATTGGACATTGAGGATCCTTGCAAAGTATTGGCTCACCTTAATAAACCCTTATTTGAACCAACTGAACCCTATGAAAAAGTGGGGGTAGTCAACAATGTTGTATTCCCGTCGGGAAGCGCACTTTTTGATGATGAACTTTATATCTATTATGGAGCTGCCGATCTCTCCACTGCTGTTGCCTCAATGTCTATCAGCGCTTTGTTAAATGAGCTTAAACATCAAAAAAAATGAAAAACAGACCCTCAGAATCCAAAATCCTACTTATGTCAAGTTTCCCACCGACAGAGTGTGGAATTGCGACTTACACCACCGATATACTCAACGCTATTTCCAAAGGATTTAGCCGGACCTTTACCTGTATTCAATGCGATTTAAAAAGGGGAAACCAAACCGAAACTTCCTCAGAATATATACTGAATCCTGATATGCGTGAAGATTACACAAAAATTGCACAAGAAGTAAATCTGGACAGCACAATAAAATTAGTCCATATCCAGCATGAATTCGGTTTGTTTGGAGGCTCTTATGGAAACTATTTGTTCGATTTTCTGAAAGAGATAAATATCCCCGTTGTTTTTACATTTCACTCGGTTTTATCAAACCCTGATGAAGAATTAAGAGCGGTAGTAAAGGATTTGGCTTTTTATGCCGCTTCTATTATTGTGATGACCCGTTCTTCAATTAAAATCCTGGAAGAAGAATATCAAATAGATTCACAAAAAATTGAATGTATTCCTCACGGGACCCATCTGGTGAGATGGGCAGGCCTCGATAAGTTAAAGGAAAAAAAAGGCTTTAGAGGTCGATTGGTCCTTTCAACTTTTGGGTTGTTAGGCCCTGGAAAAGGCATAGAAACCGCCTTAAAAGCGTTGCCCGAGATTATCAGGCAACGCCCGGAAGTTCTCTATCTGATTATCGGAAAAACCCACCCAAACAACATTAAAAATAATGTTGATGAATATCGCAACTATTTGTTAGGATTGGTAGAAGAATTGAAAATTTCCAAAAATGTAATTTTCATCAACCGATATGTAAAATTATCGGAACTTTTAGAACTCCTTGGGGCAACAGATATCTATTTATTTACCTCAAAAGATCCCAACCAGGCGGTAAGCGGCACTTTTGCCTACGCCATGAGTTGCGCCTGTCCAATAATTGCATCTTCTATTCCCCACACAAGGGAAATCCTTACCCAGGATTCTGGCTATATCATCAATATTGGAGATTCTGAAAAGCTGGCAAAAACTTGCATAGAGTTACTTTCAAACCAAAAACTGAGAAAATTCATGAGTTTCAATGCATTTCAAAAGGCAAATGCATATTCCTGGGAGAATACAGCTGTCAAACACAGCTTTCTTTACCATAAAATTCTAAAGTCATCCCTACCGATCAAAGTTGATTACCCCGAAATCAAACTTGACCATTTTAAAACCCTTACAACCAATAGAGGAATAATTCAGTTCTCAAAAATAGATGTTCCGGATCTCAACTCTGGTTATACATTAGACGATAATGCCCGCGCTTTGATCGCAATCTGTATGCATTACCAGTTATTTAAAAATGAAGAAGATTTAAAATATATAGGAATTTACCTGGACTTTATTGAACGCTGCCAGATGCCTCAGGGGACATTTGTAAACTATATTGATAAAAATGACAATGTACACATCAAAAATGATTATGTAAACCTGGAAGATTCCAATTCAAGGGCAGTCTGGGCTTTAGGTACGGTGATTTCCCTGAAGGATATTTTACCAGATAAAATTGGAAAGAAGGCCTTAACCTGCTTTCTAAAATGTTCTCAATGGACCAAGGGAGTGCTATCCCCAAGATCTATAGGTTATACTATAAAAGGTTTATATAATTACCAAATTTCCATTCCGGAAAATCATGTCAGGATCAATATAGAAAATCTGGCAAAAAACCTTATTACCCGTTATGACATTAACCGGGAAAAAAACTGGGAATGGTTTGAGGAATACATGACCTATGCAAACAGCATCTTGCCGGAAGCAATGCTCTATGCCTATTTGTCAACTGGCAAAGATTCCTATAAGAGAGCGGCTCTGCAAACTTTTGATTTTTTACTCTCAAAAATGTTTGTAGACGGGAAATTGAGAGTGATTTCCAATAGGGGATGGTATCAAAAAGGATCAGAACCCAACAGATACGGCGAGCAACCCATTGATGTTTTTTGCCTTATCCAAACCCTGGATATTTTCTATAAAACCTTTAAACTTCCACAATATAAAAGCATGATGCAAAAAGCTTTTGGCTGGTTTTTAGGTAATAATCACCTATCTCAGGTTGTTTACTATCCTTTAACCGGGGGTTGTGGAGACGGTCTTGAAAAAGAAAATGTAAACCTCAACCAGGGAGCAGAATCAACTGTCTGTTATCTCATGGCCCGTTTAATTATGGAACGCAATGTAAAAGAGCATTCCCCAGAAAAACCAGATACTTTTCTTTCGAAACCAAAACGCCTAAAACACAGAACTCAAAGAGGGAATAAACCTAAAATTTTGGATAACTAAAACTTTTCAATTATGGCAATTAATTTCAATCAATATGCAGTAGAAGCAAATAGCTTTGTAAAGGAATATGCGGAACAAATAGATTTGACAGAAGAACCGGAGAAAGCCGCACGTATTCTATCCGCAGTTTTACACGGCTTACGGGAAATAATTTCAGTGGAGGAATCTTTGCAATTAATTTCACAATTCCCAATGTTCCTTAAGGCGGTCTACGTGAATGGATGGACTGTCAATAAAACCAAAACCAAGGTGAAACGTATGTCCCAGTTTGTGGATTTGGTAAGAAGCTTTGACGGGGCTGCCTCAAACTATGATTTTGTTTCCGATGAACTTGCAGAGCACTATATAAATACTACATTTTTTGCTTTGCGAAAATATGTTTCTGCCGGAGAACTTCAGGACATTAAGGATAACCTCTCAAAAAATCTAAAAAATATGATCTAGAGAGTGATATTTATCAAAAAAATAGTCACACAAGCCTAATTTTTTTTAGTTCAATTTTAGAGTTGTGTGACTATTTATAATAACAAATTTCCTAACGTTGAGGGATAATGCCTTGATTTTCCAATTGATTTATAATTGCCTCCACATATTCCTGAACTGTTTTGGTGATTGTTGTAGGATTTACAATTTGAAAAGCCCCAACCCAAATCAGGGATTTATTTTCATCTTTATTGAGGTTGTAAATAGAGGTTTCCACATCATAAACCTTATATTCATCATAATACCCCGGGTTATAATAGATGTCCTGAAATCTATAATAGTATGGGCCAAAACGCCTCCAGTGATAGCCTATGGTATAGTATCCCGGATCATAATTGCTTCTTTCCTCTACACCTTTTACAGCAGTTATTATTACCGCGTCAAAACCCTTTTCTGAAAGTTCGGAAACCATCTTATCAATCTCCTCCTCAGATTTTTTAGAATCGGTAAAAGTACTTTCAAAAACTAGAGAACTCTCAATCGCATTGATATTGCGATTCAGAAATTCCCTTTTTAAATTTTCTTCAAAGATTTTGCGGGATGTGAGGTTTTGGGTCACCCCAACAACCAATAATTTCTGGGGCTTGAATACAGGTATTTCTGGATTTTTCCAACTATCTATTAACTTCACCGAGGAACAACTTAAGCTTAGAAATATAATTAGAAGTACTAATATTTTTTTCATAATTAATAGTTTTAGATATATACAATCAGTTTTTATCCATAAGTATTGGGGCTAACCATCCAATAAGTTTATCTGCAAATTGCGGGGCATCTTCTATTTTGGATTCCCCTGTAATGGCATCCACTTCTTTCATTTTAAAAGATCCGGCACCAGAGGTGGTTAATACAATAATTTTTTCCCGGATTGCCGTTGTTCGTTCAATAAATGATTTTACTTCTGAAGGTGGTTCCCAGTTCTCCCAGGTGTGAATTATTGCTATTGCGGTATAATCTGCAGGATCAATTTTCGAAAGTGAAGAAATATCGATGACCTTAATAAAAACAGGATACGATGTAAAATGTTTAACTAAAAGTTGGGTGACTGAATCTTTAAACGAACTTTTTTGAGTGGCGATGAGAAGCCTTCGATCCAGATTGGCCGAATTAACCTGAATTGCTTCCGCTTTTCCCATGGAGTACTCGTATTTGTACCAAACCATCATTGCTAATAACAATGCTATGACCGAGAGAATAATAAAAATATTTTTCCTGGAACGCTTCATTATTATTTGAATATTTCCTATCCAAATTATTAAAAATCAGCATATAAAAATATGATATTTATCAGCGGCTGTATTTTTATTTTATTCAGAATACAGCTCTTATAGGTTTAAAATTAACCTATCTGGATTTTAATCTCATCTGAATAAACAGGCATTATCCTTAATTAGGAAAGGAAAGCAAATTCCGAAACGACTGAATTGAATTGAGCTGTTTCATATAGAATTTTTAACTGAGACGGTTTTATACTTTGAGAATATCTGTTGGGGTAAGAACAAGAACGGTAATATCTCCCCGAAGCGCTATAGGCTGCTTCATAATTTCAGGATTGCATCTTATCATTTTTATCCAGTCATCTGTTGAAAAATCATGTGTTTCAAATTTTGATTTATAGGAATCATGTTCCTGATCCACCAGATCCTTGATTTCCACATTTAACCGGCTGGATAACTCAGCTAATTGGGTTCCTGTCAAAGGAGTTTTTAAGAGGTCTATTTCCAAAATTGCCAGCCCTTCCGCCCTGGCAAAAGCCAATGTTTTTTCGGCAATTATCGATTCCGGGTTAAAATATATGGTTATTTGTCTTTTGGATGTGGCTATTTCTCCCATGTATATGTTTTAGGATAAAGTTATCATATTTTTTCATTAAATTTCATGGTAGAATTAAAATTGCATTAAATTTTTTAGAATTTCCCCCAAGGTTATTTTAACAATATCTCGTCGTTTCTCAGCGAATAAAAAATTAAATAAGATGAAATGTTATTTAATTATTGGGTTTTTATTGTTTAGCTTATCCTGTAAACCTCAGGCGGAAGGGAATCATGTATCCCATAACCGTCCGACAATTGAAGCTTTGATCAAAAATCTGGAGGATTCAAAAAACAATCAAATAATGGTAATTGCACATCGTGGCATTTGGAATAATGCACCTGAGAATTCACTTCAGGCCATTCAAAACTCAATTGAAATGGGGGTGGATATGGTAGAAATTGACATTCAGGAAACCAAAGACGGGCAACTTGTCCTTATGCACGACCAATCCATTAACCGTACTACTAATGGCAAAGGCAAGGTTAAAGACTGGACCTTGGAACAACTTAAAACCCGCAATCTTGTCGATGACTTTGGAACTATAACTGCGCACAAAATACCAACCTTGGAAGAAGCTCTTCTACTTTCCAAGGACAAAATTCTTATCAATTTAGACAAAAGTTATAATTACTTTGAAAAGTGTTATGAAATCATGAATAAAACGGGAACACTTAAGCAAGTGGTTATTAAAGGCGAAAAAACCAGAAGTCAGGTAGAAAGTGAGTATGGGCAATTTCTGGATGAAATCTATTTTATGCCTATTGTTCTACTTCCAAATAAAAACGCCAAAAGAATTATTGACGACTACTTAAAACATCGTGTACCTATTGCATTTGAATTTATTATTCGCAGGGATCCTGTTGGCGTGATAGATAACTTTAATGAAATTCGGGAAAAAGGAGCGAATATATGGGTGAATGCGCTTAGGAAAAAACATAATGCGGGCCACGATGATGAAAAAGCCGCACAGGATCCAACAGTTTATGATTGGTATGTTGAAAACAATATTAATATGATTCAAACCAATCAACCTGAATTGTTGATCAATTACCTGAGAGAGAAAGGACTTCACTGGTAGAATTTGGATTTGAAAGTTTGAAAAAACCATCCGATCTTCATTCAAAACCTCTAAAGATTTCCCTATCCCCCAATTTTTATTTTATCAGGTTTCCAGGAGATGTACCAGCTTTTCATTATCAACTACATATTCAGTAATTGTAAAAACCTCTTTTCGGTTTTCCCTATATGCTTTCACAAAATCGGCTATTTCATCTTCCAGATGCTCATGCTCAAGACGAAAAATCCTGGATTCCTCTTTATCAGGATTTTCAACAAGTTTCCCCAGTTGCAAAATATGCTTGCTTACTTTATCCAATAAATCCTGGCACTTCCCATTAATCTTAACCAAATTTGCCCCGATTTTCTTCACACTGTCAAGGTTTTCTTTCTCGGTGATCCAGATAAAATATTTATCTATAAGACCGTGTAAAAACCGTAGATCGTCTTTATAAAATTCAAGGTCTTTTTTCCAGTGTTGGGTCAATACATAAAGTTCCTGCCAATTTGCCTCCTGGATAAACTTTCCTTTAGGCCTTTTCCTGTATATGTTCATGATAAAATTTATTGCTGATTTCTACAATGTTCAATAATCCTGTTAGTTGTCCAGATGGTACTATTTCGCATTAAATCTGGTAATAATAAGTATAAAAGAACCAATTAAAATTAGATAATAGTTTCAGATAATAAAATGATAAAAATCATATTCTAAATCTTGAACTGAAGGATACATTTTTAAACATATTTTCAGGAACACGACCTAAATTAAAAAAAACTTCCTGATAAATATCATTTCATAAGTGCTTAGTTATTAGTTCCTTTAAATAGGAATTAACTAAAAAAGACCTGTAATATGAAAATAATTATTATCATCCTATTTTCATTTTTGTCCCCTTTTTTCATCTGTGCACAAACTCAAACTCACAAGAAGGTCATCATTTCAGAGGATAAAATGGACGATCTTTATATTGCCGGAGAAACCATCGATATAAATGCCGCTGTTTTCGGGGATCTTGTTGCTGCGGGTGGCACTATTACTATAAATGATTCCATAAATCAGGACCTGGTGGTTTCAGGTGGAAATATCACCATAAAAGGATATGTAGCTGATGATATACGTGCCGCAGGAGGTAATCTTACTATTGATTCTGAAGTTGGGGATGATGTGATTGTTTTTGGAGGAAGAGTGATCATTACAAAGAATGCGATTATTCACGGGGATCTCGTCTCCTATTCTGGGGAAATTGAAATGAATGGAGAAATAAAGGGAAAGATCAAGGTTTATGCGGGCCAACTGGAAATAAATGGGAAAACTGATGGGGATGCAATTCTTAAAGGAGGAGATATAAAATTAGATGGGGAAATCCGGGGGAAATCCCAACTTGCGGCAAAAAATATTCAAATTGGGGAAAACGCAAAATTTTATCAGGATGTCCAATATTGGTCTGAAGATAATAAAGTGGATTTCAAAAATTCCCTTATAAATGTAAAAGCAAATTATACCGAGGCATTAGGGGAAGAAAGCAATGGGTTTTTCCACAAAGGATTTGGTTTGGGAACTCTGACTTTCTTGATTATTTGCATACTTTCTGGCCTTTTGATTATCTTGGTTTTAAACCTGATATTCCGTGAATTATTTTCACGAGCCGCTGTTCAGCTGAGTGAATCCATTACTAAAAGCTTAGGTATCGGATTTTTATACCTCATTGGTTTACCCATTGTAATATTACTGGCATTTATACTGATTATTGGAATTCCAATTGGATTCTTGTTGCTTTTCCTATATCTGTTTAGCCTTTTCTTCGGGCTTTTAATAGCAGCCTTGTTACTAACCCATTATCTGAATAAACGAAAAGCCGGTTCCTGGAATTTCTGGAGCATCGTATTTATAGCGCTATTAATTGCTATAGCATTACACATACTCATACTTATTCCAATATTGGGATTCCTGCTCTCTATTTTGATCATAGCTCTATGTTTTGGCGCGCTGATTTCATCTTTTTTACCGAGGAAATCATCATTAAAAACTAATAACTAAAATTCATCAAAATGTTAACCAAAGAAAACAAAAAAACCGTCGAGATCCATCTTGGTGATGTCATCTTACGAGGCAATCTTTTTATTCCGGAAAAGGCAACGGGGATTGTGCTTTTTTCTCATGGAAGTGGCAGCAGTAGGCTAAGCCCAAGAAATAATTTTGTGGCCGAGGTAATTCAACAAGAAGGTCTGGCAACTTTATTATTTGACCTTTTAACTGAAAAAGAAGATCGTATTTACGAAAATAGGTTTGAAATAGAATTGTTAACAGAAAGATTAATTGCCGTAACAAATTGGGTTTTAAGAAATCCGGAAACTAAAGGTTTACATCCGGGATACTTTGGGGCAAGTACCGGGGCCGCTTCAGCATTAATGGCTGCCGCTCATTTTGGAGACCAAATTAAGTCAATTGTCTCAAGAGGAGGGCGACCGGATCTTGGAATGCAGAACATTGAAAAAGTTAAAGCACCAACGCTTTTAATAGTTGGAGGTACTGATGATTTAGTGATCCAGTTAAATCAAAAAGCTTTTGAAAAATTACAATGCGAACGAAAATTTGAAATTGTACCGGGAGCTTCCCATCTTTTTGAAGAACCCGGAAAATTAGAAATAGTGGCCCGTTTATCTGCCGATTGGTTTTCCAAATGGATATAACGAAGAAGGGAAACGATTAATTCCTAAAGTGTATTGATCCTGAAGTACTTAAAATTAAAAAAATGGGTCCTATACTATTAAATAGACGGTAATACATAAGCAAAATAAAATATGATAAACAATTGATTATTAATACAATAGTCTTTTATCTTTTTTCTATATTCTTTCGTCCGGTTGATAACAGGGTAAGATAATCTATTCAAAAAATTATCCATTGTATGAAAAAATTAAAAATTCTCAGTATTGTATTTTTCCTATGTAAAATTGGGGACTACTTTACTTTTGATATTTGAGGCTCTTAAAATTTCATGAACTAATTGGTTAACTTTTAATCTCAAAAAGATGTTTCAGGACAGGACCGATGCCGGTATACAGCTCGCCGAAAAATTGGCTTTTTATAAGAATCAGGATGTGGTGGTTTTGGCCATCCCACGAGGAGGCTTGCCTTTGGGAGCAATTGTGGCTAAAGCATTGAATGCGCCCCTGGATGTCGCATTGATCAAAAAAATTGGCCATCCCAACAATAAAGAATATGCGATTGGTGCCGTAAGTTTGGAAAGTGTGATCACCAGCGATACAGTAAATATTCCAAAAGAATATATTGAGGAAGAAACTAACCACATAAGGGATTTATTGACCTTGCGTTACAAGCAGTATTATAAAGATGGGAAGCCACATGACTTAAAGGACAAATTGGCAATAATTGTGGATGACGGAATTGCTACCGGAAATACGCTTCTGGCAACCGTAGAATTGATCTATAAACAGAAACCCAAGAGTATTGTTGTTGCCATTCCTGTTGCCCCGCCCTCTTCACTAAATAAATTGGAGGATTCCCCCCATGTAAATGAAGTGATATGTTTGGAAACTCCGTATAATTTCATGGCGGTTGGTCAGTTTTATGAAGAATTTGATGCGGTAAGTGATCAGGAAGCTATCAAGATCCTTCAGGAAACCAACAAAAATAAAATTTAAATAGCACCAACCATATGAACTTCCTCGATGCAAGCATCCTATATATCAAATTCCAAAAAAAACAAATTCCAAATTCCAAAAAAATTAAATACGCTGCCAGCATCGGGGAATGAAACCCTAAGAGATTCAACCTTGCTTCAATACTTTTCAGGTAAATAAAAAAGGTATTGCGGCAATATCTTTCTATTGCCGCAATACCTAAAAATAAAATTAGAAACGATCAAAATTATTAGTGTGTAATTTTAAAAGTCACTTTTGTGTTTACACGGTATTCTGTAACAGCGTTATTTTTTACCTCCACATACATATGCTTAACATATACAGACTGAATGTTCTTTACAGATTGAGATGCTTCCTCAATCACATTTTTAACAGCATCTTCAAAACTGACAGTTGAATTTCCCAAGACTTCAATTACTTTTAATACAGACATGATTATATAGATTTAATGATTAATATTCAATGTTTTTAATGACCTATTTTCAATTGATCGGTAAAAAAATCGGTTTTTCTACCAAGGTTTTTTTACAGGTTCCATGATAAACCAATGGCTTTCATAACTTTTGATCCATTCATACAATTAAAATTTAAATGTTTTGTGATCCATTGACAATGAAGTTATTATAAAATTTCCCCCGTTGCACTGATATTTGTCATACTTCAAAACCTCTTCGGAACTATTTTATATTATTTGTCAGCCTTTACCACCACAAAAGAGCCTTCTCCATAACCCTGTTTTGGAGCCTGCACTTTCTTGATCTGTTCTAATTTTCCAAAAAGCGTTTGATTATATTCCAAGTTCTTGAACCCAGCCTCTTTGAGTAAATTCTCAATACGATCAACGCCATAAAAAGTGGCCTGTTTAAAAAATGTGCTGCGTCCCCGTTTATCTTCGTACTGCTTTGCAACGCTTTGATCCTTATCTAAAAACCCCACAATAATGGACCCCCCGTTTTTTAAAACCCGGTGGGCCTCAGCGAACGCTTCTTTAATATTATCCAGATGACAAATAGTGACAAACAATACGAAATCGAATTGTAGAGCCGCATAAGGAAGATGTTCAGCAACCCCTTTCATAATTTCAATATCCCTGTTCATTGCTATTTTTGCCATTTCCATTGCGGGTTCAATTCCTTCCTTGATTCCCAAAGGTTTTGCAAATCTTCCGGTCCCCAGGCCTACTTCAATTCCCCGTAAATTTTCAGGTAATTTTAGAAATTGCTCCTTTATAGCTGCAACTTCTGATAGATATGCGTCCTTATGTTTTTCATACCAGGCTTCGTATTCTTCTACGTGCGAGTTAAAAATATCTGATTGTATCATCTTTTTGGTGATTTATGGTTACTATAAATTTTGAAAATTTCATCAATATAGACAATGATAAATATCAACAAATCAGAACTTTAACAATTTAAGCTTAAAAGTTTCTGGAGGCTGCAAACACTTTATAAGATTCCCTTCTTTAATTATACAGATATGATAAATCTCATTTTATTTTTCTTCAACAGGTGTTACTTTTAGATTACAATTATATCACCTGAAACTTTTGACTGTTCAGGAATTTAAACAAGTGCATTATGGATAAACTTAAAAACAAAGTCGCAATAATCACCGGGGGAGCAGGTGGAATAGGAAAAGCTACAGCAAAACTGTTTTTAGATCAGGGAGCAAAAGTAATGTTGATAGATTTAACCGAAAGCGAATTACAAAATACAGTAGCAAATCTTAACAATCCAGATGTTTCCTATTGTGTAGCAGATGTTTCAATTGCAAAAGAGGTGAAAAAGTATGTAGCGGAAACCCTTTCGACTTTTGGCAAAATTGATCTTTTTTTCAACAATGCGGGAATTGAAGGAAAAACTCAACCAATAGCGGAATATCCTGAAGATGTTTTTGACAAGGTGATCGCTGTAAATTTAAAAGGTGTTTGGTTGGGATGCCAGAACGTAATGCCTGAAATGGAAGACGGAGGCAGTGTAATTATCACCTCCTCTGTAGCCGGTTTAAAAGGTTTTAAAGGCCTTGGAGCTTATGTTGCAAGTAAACATGGGACAATTGGAATTATGCGTGTTGCCGCCCTGGAATTTGCCGATAGGATGATCCGGGTAAACTCTGTACACCCTGGCCCAGTAAATAACCGAATGATGCGTTCTATTGAAAAAGACATGTCCCCGGATAATCCAGCCGAAGTTCAAAAAGGCTTTGAGGCAGCAATCCCCTTTAAACGCTATGCAGAATCAAGTGAAATAGCAGAACTGGTTTTATTCCTGGCTTCTGATGAAAGCAAATATATTACCGGAACAACCCAGGTGATAGATGGTGGAATGTATATTGCTTAATTCAACAATCTATTTCGGAATTAAGATGGCATTTTTTGTAAATGCTCTCATACCCCGTTTTTTTAGTTTTAGCTTAGAAATCAATTAATACCTCCTAAACGTTTTATAATTTGGGTCAATAAAAGGGCGCTTAATCCAAACATCCCCACAGTTATAAATTGTGCAGCAGTTAAAGACTCCAATGAAAGTGCTTCTTTAAAGATTGGAACATAATAAGCAACTACCATAATTAGAAGTGAAAGCGCAATGGCGCCCCACACATAAAAATTAACGGTAACCTCATTTTTAAAAAAGGACCGGTGGCGTTTTGGCAAATTAAACACATTGAGGAGTTGGGCCAATACCAGTGTGTAAAAGGCCATATTATTAACAATATTAGGAGTCAATTTTAAAATGGAAAAGGCATAAAATGTAATTCCTATAACTGCTGCAGTAATACACAGGCCATAGACAAGGATGGAGGCCCAATTTTTTTTTGTAACAATAGGTTCATCGGGGTTTCGGGGTTGCTCTTTCATTATATCTTTTTCACCTTTGCCCATTCCAAGAGCCAGGGCCGGGAACACATCGGTTACCAGATTAAGAAATAGGATTTGCAGGGGAAGAAGAGGCAAAGGCAAATTGGAAATGGAAGCTGCTGCAACTGCTATAATTTCAGCAAAATTACAGGACAAAAGATATATTACAAACTGACGAATATTCCCGAAAATATTCCTTCCCTGCCGAATTGCCAGCTCTGTAGAGGTAAATTTATCGTCCATTAGAATGACATCGGCAACTTCTTTTGCGGCTTCTGTACCGCGAATCCCCATAGCAATTCCAATATCTGCCTTTTTTAAAGCGGGTGCATCGTTAACCCCATCTCCAAGCATTCCCACAATAGCATTGTGGGCCTGGTAAAAATCTATCAGATCCAATTTCTGCCTGGGGACCATTCTGGCAAAAATGCATGCTTTTAGAATTTTGTCTTCCTCCCCCTCGCTTAAATTTTTCATATCCTTGAGCTCATTGCCCTGGACAACCCATTCAGACGGACTATTTGGCTCCAGCAATCCTATTTCTTCTCCTATTTTTCTTGCGGTCCCTGGATGATCTCCGGTAATCATGATCACCCTTATCCCCGCATCCTTATAGGTTTGGATAGCTGCTTTAACATCTTGCCTTGGAGGATCCAAAAATCCCATAATTCCTATAAATACAAGTTGCTGTACCAGGTTGTCTTTATCTGGTTCAGTATTGGATTCCCGATATGCAAAAGCCAAAACCCGCAAACCTTCTGAAGCGATCTTATCTGAAAGTTCCTGCCATTTTTCCCTTTCTTTCAGCGGTTTTATCCCTTCTTTGGTTAAAATGGAATCACTGGATTCAATAACTGATTCAAAAGCTCCCTTGACAAATACATAATATGTGTCTTTATTTTTGTTCAGTGTAGCCATTATTTTACGCTCTGCATCAAAAGCTAATTCCAATACTTCCGAATATTGATCCCTGATCTCATTGAAGTTGAAACCTACTTTCTCAGCGAAGTCTATCAAAGCAATTTCCATGGCATCGCCGGTTTTTTTTTCCGCATCAGGCTCTATATTATTGCATAAAACACCAACCTCAACGATCCTGGTAAATACCTCATCATTTTTAAAGGAATCGCGATTGTCAAAATCCTTTGAATTGAATTCCTTATCATGAAATACCAGCTTATGGACCGCCATTTTATTTTCGGTAAGTGTCCCTGTCTTATCGGTACAAATAATGCCGGTTTCCCCCAGGGTTTGCACGGCTTCCAGTTTTTTGATGATCACATTTTTCTTGGAAAGCCTCACCATTCCCCTTGCCAACGCAATAGTTGCAACAATTGGCAAACCTTCGGGAATAGCGGCTACGGCCAGTGCAATTCCAGTTTCAATCATTAACAAGAGATCTTTCCCCTGAAAATATCCGCTTACCGCTATTATTACCGCCAGGATAATTGTTAACCAGATAAGCTTTTGGCTCAATTTGTTTAATTTTTTTTCCAGAGGAGTTCCCTCTTTCCTGGCTTCCTGCGTCATGGTGCTTATCTGCCCAATATTGGTTTTATCTCCAGTTGCGGTGACCACAGCCTTAGCCATTCCCCTTTCAACGATAGTTCCTTTAAAAACCATATTGTTTTGTTCTACTAAAGATGTTTCTGAGGGCAATTTTTCCAACTTTTTTTCCACCTGATTGCTTTCACCTGTAAGCACGGCTTCTTTCAATGCCAGGTCCTGATTCTCGATAAGACGGGCATCTGCAGGGATCACATCCCCGGCTTCAATCAGAATAATATCCCCGGGCACTAAAAATCGTGATTTTAGATCTTTTGGGCTGCCATCACGCAAAACATAAGCGACAGTTTGGGCTATTTTTTGAAGTGCCTCTACCGATCGTAAAGCCTGCCATTCCATGAAAAAACCAATCAAAGCGGTAATTAGAATAACAATAAGAACGGCAAAACCCTCTACCCACTCATTAAAGAGAAATGCCAATCCCATGGCACCGGCCAAAATATAAATAATAGGATCCAGGAGTTGTTCCAGAAATATTTTCCAGATGCTTTTTGGTTTTTTCCGTTTAAGGGTATTTTCTCCAAAAGTTTTCAGGCGTTTTTTAGCTTCAGCCGAAGTTAAACCAATGTTGGCATCGGCACCCAAATGAGTGATAACGCCCTTCACAGATTTTGCATGAGGATCTTTCGGCATTTCCATGTTTAAAGCTTTTGAGGTAAAAAGTTCTTTAATGCTGGATTTATTTTTTAATAATCTAAAATTAAATTCGGCAAAAAAATTAAATTTTTTTAACATTCTAATTTACAAAGGGACAGTGTTTTTTTAGATGATATTTATCATTGTATTCAATTCCCTCCTGAAAATTTTGTGTTGTTTCATTTGAATTTTGTGGAAAGTATAATACTCGCGTATACCGGTATATCTTTGCTTTATCCCTGTTCACCTCATCGAAAAATATTTAAATTATTTTTCGATGAAATTTTGAATATCAGGACTAAACAGCAAAATTTTCCAAGCTTTTTTGTACCCTTTTATACTTGCCACAAAGACAAAATAACAACTTGAAAAAGCTTTATAAAAAAAAGAAACAGGCACGCTTTAAGCCTACCTGTTTCTTGCGAAGAAATTAAATTTATTTTCCACATAGGAAATTTTTAATTTTCCCATTACTGCTAAAAGGGAAATTAGATTCTCCTAAAAAATATTCCTAATTTCTTCGTTGTGGTTAAGTACTGATCTTAAACAGTAAATGACCCAAAATTATAGAAGGAAGCAGAGTTTCCAAACGGCACCTCTGCTTCCCGGAGACATAAAATGCTGTCTAGATGACTAATCACTTTAATTAAAAAGTGACACGGGAAACACCCGGCAATAAGACAACCTTAACATCTCTTTCTATATCTCTAACTAATTAAAAGAACATCTTAATAATACTAATTTACTTTATGTTCGATTCAAAAAAAATGATAAATATCAATTTTGAAAAAAAATTATTTTTTACTAACTTAGAATTTTTTGAGCATTGATAACATATTAACCAGACAAAAGAAAATAGATGAAAGACTATTAAGTTGATACATCAAATGTCACATAATTTATGAATCAATATATTGCCGAAACCTTAATACTCTATTTGGTGTTTCTTACCCAAAAATTTTCCCATGCCTAAAGAGTCCTTTTTTTCCCGCAGAGTTTCGCAGATTAATGCGCAGAATTTCGCTGATAGAAATCAATTTCTCAGCGCTTATCTGCGGAATTCTGCGGGAAATTTTTTTTAATTTAGAAATAATCCGTTGTTTTTATCGGTATAAAGTCACAAAAAGCATAAAGGATTTTATTTGAAACTTTGAGCTAAAAAAAAAGTACTTCAGACTTTAGGCACTTTAAATACTTATTATCAGGCATAACTTTTTTTCCCTGCAGCTTCAGCCTTATTGATATTTTCAATTCCTTTTAATAGCGCGTCCGGGTTAAATGAAATACTGTCTATTCCGACTTTGACCAAAAAAGCGGCAAATTCCGGAAAATCACTGGGAGCCTGGCCGCACAAACCTATTTTCTTTTTTGCTTTATTGGCTTTTTCAATGGCAAGGGAGATCATTTTTTTGGAGGCAGGGTCATTTTCATCAAAAATTTCTGCCATCAGTTCAGAATCCCTGTCTATTCCCAGGGTGAGTTGGGTAAGATCGTTTGAGCCTATGGAAAATCCGTCAAAAATTTCAGCAAATTCTTCAGCGAGTATCACGTTACTCGGGATTTCCACCATCATATAAATTTCAAGATCATTTTTCCCTTGTACCAATTCTTGATCGGCCATTATTTTGATCACTTTTTTGCCTTCATCCAGGGTCCTGCAAAATGGGATCATCACTTTTACATTTGTCAATCCCATCTCATCCCTCACTTTTTTAATGGCTTTGCATTCCAGTTGAAAACCTTCCCTGTATAACTCGTTATAATACCTGGCTGCACCCCTGAAACCCAGCATTGGGTTTTCTTCTTTGGGCTCAAACTGGCTTCCTCCTATTAAATTCGCGTATTCATTCGTTTTGAAATCACTCATCCGCACGATCACTTCTTTTGGATAAAATGCCGCGGCCATGATGCCAATTCCCTGGGAGAGATTGTCTATAAAATAATCTTCCTTGTTCGGGTGATTTTTGGTTAAGTCCTCAATCGTTTTTTTTACCGAAGTATCCTTTAACTCGTCAAATCTTACCAATGCCATGGGATGAATTTTGACCCTATGGGTAATTATGAATTCCATTCTAAGCAACCCAATCCCATTATTAGGATAAAAGGAAAGCTGAAATGCGCTGTCCGGATCTGAAAGGATAAATTTAACTTCGGTTTTTGGAAGTTTGATCGCGCTTAGATCGAATTGATTTTCTTCAAAAGCCAATTCCCCTTTAAAAACAAATCCGGTTTTCCCTTCAGAACAAGAAACTGTAATAATTTCCCCGTCTTTGATTTTTTGGGTGGCATTATCTGTCCCTACTACCGCAGGAACTCCAAGTTCCCTTGCAACTATAGCAGCATGACTTGTCCTGCCGCCATGGTTGGTCACAATTCCTCCCGATTTTTTAAGCAAAGGATCCCAATCCGGGCTGGTGGTATCTGTTATTAAAATATCCCCCTTTTTGAGCTTATCAGCCTCTTTGGGAGACTTTAAGATTCTAGCGACACCAACAGATATTTTAGATCCAACGGCATTCCCTGTGGCCAGTACATCGCTTTTCTCTTTTAATTTATATTCTATGTGAACATTTTTCTTTTTTATATGATGAACGGTTTCCGGCCGCGCCTGGATTATAAAAAGGGAATTTGAGATCCCGTCTTTTGCCCATTCAATATCCATAGGTTTTTTATAATGTTTTTCAATTTCAAAAGCCCATTTGGCCAAAGTGGTCACTTCTTCATCTGAAAGCACAAACTGATTTTGTTTGGCTTCTTCGGTCTCAATATTTATCACCGAAGAATGACCGTTAGAGGAGGCATATATCATTGTTTTGGCCTTGCCCCCAAGTTTTTTTTCCAGAATTGCATTTTTCCCAGCACTTAATGTTGGTTTGAAAACATAAAACTCGTCCGGGGTTATGGTGCCTTGCACGATATTCTCCCCAAGCCCCCAAACTCCTGAGAGGAGGATCACATTTTCAAAACCCGATTCTGGATCTATGGTAAAACCAACTCCGGAACAGGCTTTATCTGAACGTACCATCATCTGTACCCCGACAGATAAAGCGATATCATTATGCAAAAAGCCTTTATCCTCGCGGTATTTTATTGCCCTGTCGGTATATAAGGATGCGAAACATTCCTTGACGGCATGCAGCAATGCTTTATCTCCCCTAATATTTAAAAAGGTATCGTGCTGGCCCGCAAAACTGGCCTCTGGCAAATCCTCTGCGGTGGCGCTACTTCGCACAGCAACATCAAGATCAATCTTCTCTGCCAAAGAATGATAGTCTTTAATAATTTCTTCACTAAAACCTTCAGATAAATTTCCATCCATAATAAGCTTCCTCGCTCCGGAACCAATTTTCGAAAGATTGGAAAAGTTCTTTCTGTCCAGATCTTTCAGCAAATCCTCTAAAGGTTTTTCAAGCTGATTGTCCTTCATAAATTTCCAGAATGCGTTGGATGTTGTCGCAAATCCATCAGGGATTTGAATTCCCTTAGAGGTCAACTCATTGAACATCTCTCCCAGGGAAGCGTTTTTCCCTCCAACCAGCGGGAGATCTTTCATTCCAATCTCCTTAAATTTTTTTATAAGTAATTCCATTTCTTTGTGTTTTTAAATCAATAAGGCACTAATTGGTATCCCATATTCAATAAGAACACTCCCAGCAGAAATAAGAGTACATAGATTACCTGTACCAACTTTATATTAATATATTCAACCCATTTTGCCAATTGCCGGGGGAAGCTAAACCCTACCAGGCCTTCAAAGAGTGATAACCATCCAAGGCTTGTAATTATAAACCTCCAGTCCGGCTCCCATATATTGTGAAAAAGGATATTGAGCAATCCAATTACTATAGCTAAAAAAGAGGTTATAATAAGAAATTTTTGATCTTTTATATCTGCGAAGATCTGCCTGATCCGGATAGGATTAAAACTAAGAACGAAGAAAAATATCAAAAGATACCAACCCCAGAACTTTGCCAAAAAAAGCGATATTTCCATGATGTCAGTTTTTTAACTCTTCTAAAATTACCCACTCTATTTCTTTTTTAAAATGATATATGTCATTCTAAAATTTAAATTTTTCAATGAAATTTGATGGAAGAGAATTTTTTTGCAATTTTAATACCGGGCCGAATGAAAAATATCATAACCTTAACCGTAAATCCCGCACTGGACACTTATACCACTATTGACCGGCTGGAACCAAATAAAAAACTGAGATGTCAGCCGCCAATGATAGATCCGGGCGGTGGAGGCGTAAATGTTGCAAGGGTAATTCACCGCCTGGGAGGAAATTCCACCGCGATCTATACCCGGGGCGGACATACAGGGAAAATATACAGCGATTTGCTTGACAAAGAAGGGGTAGATCAGGATCCGGTGGAAATTAATCAGCCCTTAAGGGAAAATTTTGCCGTAACCGAAACCTCAACCGGGAATCTTTACAGGTTTGGATTACCCGGACCGGTATTGGGAAAATCGGATTACAAAAGCATCCTGGATAAAATCGAAAACATCAGCAATGCCGAATTTCTTGTGGCGAGCGGCAGTTTGTGCCCGGAAGCTCCAATAGATTTTTTTGCGCAGGTAGCCAAAAAAGCCAGAAATAACAACCTGAAATTTATTCTGGACACCTCGGGAAAAGCTTTTTCAGAAATACTTAAAGTTGGAGCTTTTCTTCTCAAACCAAATGAAGAAGAACTGGAAGATCTCACCGGCAAAAAAGCCTCAAATCTAAAAGAGCAAAAAAATTTGCTACTGGAAATATTGAACAATTATCCGGTGAAAACAATCGTACTTTCCTTGGGTGCAAAGGGCGCCATATTGGCCACTGGAAATAAAGCAACGCATTTCCCGGCACTTAAAGTTTTTGCCCAAAGTTCCATTGGGGCGGGAGACAGTATGGTCGCGGGAATTGTATATAGTTTATCCCTGGGAAAATCTTTGGAAGAAGCTGTACTTTACGGATTGGCCTGCGGTAGTGCAACCTTGAAATCCCCTGGGACGGAATTATTGACAAAAAGAGATGCCGATCATATTTATAAAATCCTGGTTTCCGAAAAACTGAAGCCCTAGAAACCCGGTTTTGAGGATAGCGGCCAGTCACCTGTTTTTTTGTTCTTTGGAAAGTAAAATACCCCTCAAATATTTTTAAACTGATCCTTGTCATTCCGAAAGGAAAAAATTTTCCCTAATTTTAATAAAAAGGATTTGGCATGTATAGAACTGTATCGGGGATCTTAATATTCTTTGTATTGATCTCCTGCAAAAAGGATGATGAAAAAATACATCCTTCCAAAACCGATATCACCGAATCTGTATATTCTTCGGTTACGATCCAGCCGGATAGTTTGTACCAGGTATTTGCCGCAGTAAGTGGGATTTTGGATAAAAACCTGGTGGAGGAAGGAGATTTGGTAAAAAAGGGAGATCCACTACTTCAAATCATCAATAACAGCCCAAAACTAAATACCGAAAACGCGAAACTTTCACTACAGCTCGCACGCAGAAATTATGAAGGAAATGCAGCCATCCTGCGCAGCATTCAGGATGAAATTGATGCGGCCAAACTCAAACTGACCAACGATTCCATCAATTATTATAGACAGAAAAACCTTTGGGAACAAAAAATAGGATCAAAAGCCGAATTTGAGGGCAAAAAACTCGCGTATGAACTTTCATCAAATTCATTGAAACTTTTAAAGATCAGATATGAACAAACAAAAAACGAGCTTGAAACCCAACTCAGGCAGGCCGAAAACAATTACAAGGCTTCGCTTATCAACACCGAGGATTTTACGGTAAATTCTACGATTGACGGAAAAGTATATTCCCTGCTCAAAAATCAGGGGGAAATTGTCACAAACAGGGAACCCCTGGCTACTGTAGGCAACGATTACAAATTCATTATTGAAATGTTGGCAGATGAAGTGGATATCGTAAAAATAGAAATAGGCCAACCTGTATTGCTCACTTTGGATGCTTATGGCGACAAGGTGTTTAAGGCAAAGGTGAGCAAGATCTATCCCAAAAAGGATGAACGAAACCAGACTTTTACCGTAGAAGCACTTTTTGAAGAAGGCCCCGAAGTGTTATATCCGGGATTATCGGGGGAAGCCAATATTATTGTCGGCCAAAAAAAACAGGTGCTTGCCATCCCCCGGCAATATGTAACCGAGGATAACAAAGTTAAAACAGAAGACGGAATGGTGAAAATAAAGCCCGGACTTCAAAATCTGGACAGCGTGGAAGTACTTTCCGGAATTACCGCCGAAACCTGGATCTATAAACCTGAAGAATGACAAACTGGAAGTTGATACTCGGCATTGCGAAAACCCATTTGCTTACAAAAATCAGGCAATCGGGGATCGCGGCTTTGGGAGTGACCTTTGGAATTGGTTCCTATATTGTTCTGGTCAGTTTTATGACGGGGCTCAATGGGATGCTGGACTCCCTGATCCTTAATCTCACCCCACATATCCGGATCTTCAATGAAATAGAGCCCTCAAAAAAGCAGCCTGTAGACCTGTATGCCGAACTTGAAAATACCTTTAACGTAGTTCATTCCATAAAACCGAAACAGAGCCAGAAGAAGATCCATAACGCGGGTCCCATCATGGAACATTTAAACAAGGATCCCCGTGTGCGTGGCGCAATTCCGCAGGTAAAAGCCGAAATATTTTATATCTCGGGTTCAATTGAAATCGGTGGCAAATTGGTTGGAATCGATGTGATGCAGGAAGTGAAACTTTTTAATTTTAAAGATTATGTCGTCCATGGATTGCCGCAAGACCTTAAAAACACCGATAACGGGATCTTATTGGGAATAGGGATCGCAAAAAAGATGGCTCTGAATGTTGGAGACAGGGTTCAGATAAGTACCATAAACGGGGATATTTTTCCCTTAAGAATAGTGGGTTTTTACCAAAGCGGGATTGCCGAAGTAGATAAGATCCAGAGTTTTGTCAATCTAAAAACAGCGCAACGCATCCTGGGGAAACCCAACAATTATATTACCGATATCAACGTAAAACTTTACGATCTGGAAGAAGCTTTTCCCCTGTCACAGCAAATTGAAAAACAATTCGATCTCACCGCAATAGATATTAATACAGCGAACGCGCAATTTGAAACCGGAACCACTATCAGGAACCTTATCACCTATGCCGTTTCCATTACCCTTCTCATTGTAGCCGGATTTGGGATCTACAACATATTGAATATGCTTATTTACGAAAAAATGAATGACATTGCGATCCTGAAAGCTACCGGATTTATCGGGAAAGATGTGCAAATGATCTTTATGAGCCAGGCGATGATCATTGGAATAGTTGGAGGGATCTTAGGTTTAATTATAGGTTACGCGATGACTTCCATAATAGACAGGTTGCCTTTTAAAACTGAGGCATTGCCCACAATTTCTACCTATCCCATTAATTACAATCCGTGGTATTATGTCATTGGGATCGCATTCGCTTTGATCTCCACCTTTTTTGCGGGTTACTTGCCATCCCTGAAAGCAAGAAAAATAGACCCTGTGGATATCATCCGGAGACAATAAACAACAGCAGCAACCCAATTATGGAAACAATCCTCGAGGCAAAAAAAATTGACAAATACTTTATAAAACCGGTGCGTTTCCAGGTGCTTAAAAACATCAGTTTTAAGGTAGGGCAGGGAGAGTTTGTTTCCATCATGGGGAAATCCGGTTGCGGAAAATCCACCTTGCTTTACATTTTATCTACCATGGATACCGGTTATGAAGGGGAATTGTTCATGAACGGGGAATTGATCACCGGGCAGGACAGGGATAAACTCTCTTACATCAGGAACAAACACATTGGTTTTGTCTTCCAGTTCCATTATTTACTCCCCGAATTTTCAGTATTGGAAAACGTGATGCTGCCCGCGAAAAAACTAGCCGAAAAATCTATTTCCGAAATTGAAAAGGACGCGATGGAGAAACTCAGGATCCTGGGAATAGAGCACCTCGCAAAAAAGAAGGCTTCCATGATCTCCGGCGGCGAAAAACAGCGGGTTTCCATTGCACGTGCCCTGATAAATGATCCCGTAATTATTATGGGCGATGAACCCACCGGAAACCTGGACAGTACCAATGCCGAAAATGTCTATAACATCTTCAAAAAACTAAGTGAAGAACAAGGTTTATCCCTGTTAATAGTAACCCACGACCAGGATTTTGCCGATAAAACCGATAGGATCATTGAGATGGAAGATGGGGAGATTGTTGGGTAGGAAGGGAGAAATTTGATGTTGGAGGGTTATTTTTTTTCGTTATGATATTTTGAATTCAGTTTTATTAACTTCCCTACACGATTTTTTTCAAAAAAAACCGTAAATGAAAGTGCCCTGCTAAAATCTATATCCCACTTTTAGATTCCCGTATGGTCCAAATTTTGTTTCATCATACATCCCAGCGGCAGGCCCAACATCTATTCCAAAATTGAATCCGTACTTTCCAAAATAGCTCATTCCTAATGGCAGATAAGCGATAACCCCAGTAACATCTTTTCCACTCCAGATATCTTTAGACTTTACATAGGTGGCGGTAATTCCTGTATGGAACATCAATTTCCCTTCCCTTATGCCGAATGGAAAAACTTTCATTCCTACCCCGATACCTGGAATGCCAAGACCTATTTCTAAACTAATTTTATCCGACACTATTCTTTCATAGGTAATTCCTATGATAGGAGTCGTTCCCGCGATGTTAAATGAAATGGCGTTCTTTCTTATTTCGTTCGTTTCGTTCTTAATTTCCTGAGAATAAATAGTCGAACTCAAAAAAAGGAAACAAATTAAAATTAGGTATTGGTTTTTCATAATTTTTCAATTTAAATTTTTAATTCTATTAGGGATTAATTTTGTCGAAGATATAGTTTTTTTTTAATAATATTTTAACACTAAAAAATACATATTTTTATTTGGGCTATTAAAATGCAATTTGATTCGCCTTAATTACATAAATTTTATAATAAACAGGTTTTTGTTATGAAAATGTTAGTCAATGTAACCTGTCCTATTGAGCCTTTCAGTTCAATGGTCCGAAATGGTTCAGCTGGTGAAATTATCGGTCGCGTGATTGATGAAATCAAGCCGGAAAGTATTTATTTTACTGAAATGGACGGTCATCGTGGCGCCGTTATGGTTGTAGATGTTAAAGATGCTTCTTCCATTCCATCTATTGCAGAGCCCTGGTTTTTAAATTTTGAAGCTATTTGTGAATTCAGAATTGCCATGACCCCGGATGATCTGATGAAAGCAAACCTTTCTAAACTTGCCGAAAAGTGGAATGAAATTCCCGCAGAATGAAAAAAAATGTAGGTTAATAAAACCACTTCCAATAAACTGAAGTGGTTTTTTATTGCCATTTTTAAATGTGGGATTTCTATTTAAGCAATAACCTAAATCCAAAAACCGGAAGTTCTCCCTGCATAAAATCCAGGTCTTCAGATCTTTTGAAACCTAAATTCTCATACATTTTCCACGCTACCTGCATTGCCTTTGTAGTATGAATAATTAGCTGGGCGTTCTTTTGATCCCCTGCTTTACTGATGCATTTGTTCGTCAAAAGTTTACCTATCCCACCACCTCTGGCCGAAGGATCTACAGCTAACAATCTAAAACCCGAAGCATTTTTTTCTTTAGTGGCCGTCCCGCCGGAACCATAATACTGCATATCATTAAAATAAACAACTCCTCCAGCAATTTGACCTTTAGATGAAACAGCTACCAGGAGTTCTGTTTTCGGCTTTTTTGTGAAGTCCCCAATTTTTAAAAGCATTTTATAATAATCCGGTTGCTCTGTTTCTTTTGGAAATCCTTCCAGTTGAGAATAAACCCGGACCATTAATTTTCCAACTTCCTCAAATTCATCGGGTTCTGCATTTCTTAGGGTGAATTCCTGTTTGTTCATGATTTTAAATATTGTTTTTTAAGATATCGAATAAATTATATTCTCTAACATTGAAGTTAATCTTAATTTGAGAACATTTTCATTGTCGAATAAATAGTAAATTAGAAAATCATTTTTAGGATCCAATCGGGGATGAAAATATTTACCAATTTCCCAAAGCCCAGGTTTTTAATCGTTGGTTTTAATGATAAAATACCGACACACATGATTTCAACCATTTATTTACTTTAAATATGTTCTCAACCTCTTTTATTTCGTTTTGTTTCAAACAACTGAGTATCAATTAAATACGTTTAAAATAATCAACCCATAACCGACAACAAACGGTTGCAAACGATTTTAAACGAAAGTAATTAATTAGGAACCGAATCCAAATTAAGTGCTGTTCTATGTTTGTACCGTTGGATCATAAGATTCAATAGTATTAACTGTTTAACCATAAAATTTATTATCATGAACGCACTTAGAAACAAAGTACAGTTGATTGGAAGAGTAGGACAAGATCCTGAAATCACAAATCTGGATGCCGGCAAAAAACGCGCGAAATTTTCTATCGCCACCCACGAAAATTACACCAATGCCAAAGGTGAAAAAGTTGAAAATACCGACTGGCACAATGTGGTTGCCTGGGGAAAAACCGCGGAAATCATCGAGCAATTTGTCACCAAAGGCAAAGAAATTGCCGTTGAAGGCAAATTGACCTCCCGCTCCTGGGACGACAAAGAAGGTATTAAACATTATATGACCGAAGTGGTTTGTAACGAGTTGCTCTTGTTGGGAGGTAAGTAATTAATATAAAAGCATCGCCGGGAAAAGTCTTCCTGGTGATGCTTTGTTTTTTCGACGAACCCCTACTTATCCTAAGGGTTACTTTTTAACCCATTTTTGAATTCTAATATTCAGGTTATGATTGTCAAAGAAAATATTCCTTCCATCTTGAAAACCTATTTTGGTTACGATAGTTTCCGGCCAAACCAGGAGAAGATCATAGAAGAAATAATTGCGGGAAAAGATGCTGTTGCCATAATGCCAACAGGTGGAGGAAAGTCACTGTGTTTTCAGTTACCGGCATTGGTCCTGCCCGGCACGGCCATCGTTATTTCCCCACTTATTGCCCTTATGAAAGATCAGGTAGATTCGCTAAAATCAAATGGAATCGCGGCCGATTTTTATAACAGCAGTCAGGGTTATGAGGAACAAAAAAGTATCCTTGCCAATCTGCGGCAAGGCAAACTCCGACTTTTCTATATAGCCCCTGAAAGTTTAACTCAATTATTACCAGTGCTTTTCAGCATTAAAGTAAGCCTTATTGCGGTAGATGAGGCACATTGTATTTCTACATGGGGCCACGATTTCCGGCCGGCGTATACCCAGTTGGGAAGTTTAAAATTAAAGTTCACTGAGGTTCCGGTGCTCGCACTTACCGCAACGGCAGACCGCGCAACACAGGACGACATCATAAAACAACTAAACATTCCGGAAGCCATCGTTCACATTGCTTCCTTCGACAGAAAAAATTTATTTCTGGAAGTTCGTCCCGGAAACAATCGCCTAAGACAAATTTTAAACTTCCTGAATTCCAGACCAGAGGAAAGCGGCATAATTTATTGCCTCAGCAGAAATGGAACTGAGAATTTAGCTACCAAATTGAGACAATCGGGCTATCAGGCAAAAGCGTATCATGCCGGAATGTCTTCAGAAGAACGGTCCACTATTCAAGAAGATTTTGTGAATGACCGCACTCCTATAATTGTAGCAACTATCGCTTTTGGAATGGGAATTGACAAAAGCAATGTGCGTTGGGTGATCCATTATAATATGCCCAAAAATATTGAGGGATATTACCAGGAAATTGGGAGAAGTGGTCGCGATGGCCTACCTGCACATACCTTGTTATTCTATAGTTTTGCCGATATCATCCAGTTGCGGCAGTTTATAAAAGGAACCCCTACAGAAGATTTTCAACTGGCCAAGCTGGAGCGAATGCAGCAATTCGCTGAAGCATTAAGTTGCCGCCGGATAGCCTTGCTCAATTATTTTGGAGAACACACTTCTGAAGATTGCGGCAATTGCGATATCTGCAAAGCACCTCCCCAATATTTTGACGGAACGCTTTTAGCTCAAAAGGTGTGTTCAGCCATATCACGCTTAAAGGAGAAGGAAGCCCTTGGAATGGTTCTGGACGTTTTACGCGGTTCCCAAAATGCGGCAGTTTATGAAAAAGGATACCAACATATTAAAACTTATGCTGTGGTAAAGGACATTTCCTGGCAGGACCTGCACCAATATATTATCCAACTTATCAATCGGGGCGTTTTGGAAATCCGGTTTCATGAAAATGGCCGTTTGCTACTTACACCCCTGGCAAGATCCATTTTATTTGAAGGAAAACGAATGCGGTTGGCAACATTAATTCAGGCCAAAACAGAAACTCAAAAAGAAAACCTTACAAAAACTGAAAAGGAAACACTTTTCGAAAAATTGCGAAAACTTCGCTCTAATATTGCAGCGGAAAAAAAAGTTCCGGCCTACGTTATCTTCAGCGATGCGAGTTTAAAAGATATGGAAGAAAAGTTACCTAGTTCAGAAGAAAATTTTGCACAGATAAGTGGTGTAGGGCGGGCAAAACAGGAAAAATATGCCATGTGCTTTCTAAAGGTTATTGCAGCGCACCAACAATCTTTGCAATCGAAAACCCCCACACACGAACAAAGCTTTTCACTTCATAAAAAAGGCCTTAGCCCGAAGGAAATCGCCGAACAAAGATTCATGAAAACTGAAACCATCTACGGCCATTTGTTAAAAGCTCATCAACTGGGAGAAGTTATTGATTTGCATCAATTCATTACTTTCGAAGAAATCAAAACCATAGAAAAGGCAAGGAAAACGCTTAAGAATCCAGAGGGACTAAGGCCTTATTTCGACCATTTTGAAGAGCAGATGCCTTATTGGAAAATAAAATTCGGATTGTACATTCTGGATCAGAAATAAAAACAAAATGATAGCTAATAACATTTTTGCAATACTAAATCCGCCAATTCACGGTAGGGATTCTTCATTGCACAAAAGAGAGCTCGGAATGACAAAAAAGGGGAAAGCTCCTTCAGAATGAAAATAAATATGAGAATTTCAGCAGCGCCTAGTGCAAGGGAATTTCAATCTTAATATTGGTTCCATCCCCTATTTTTGAAGTAATTTTCATAGTTCCATTTAGGGAGTGTACAAGGTCAAATACCAGATTTAATCCCAGGCCAAATCCTTTTTCACCTATAGTTCCGTTGGCAGAAACCGGAATCCCGGTTCGCAATTGTTCCAGTCTTTCAAAAGTAATGCCTGTACCCGAATCTTTAACCTCAATTAGTAGTTTTTGTCCCGGACTTTTGGTGTCTATATCGAGGTTTACAAGGATCTCGCCGCCTTTGTTCGTAAATTTTATGGCATTTGAAATCAGGTTTCCGGCTATTTGCAATAATTTTTTTCTTGAAAATTGAAAGTCCTCAATTTCCTCATTGAACAGGAAACTAATTTTAACATTCTTATGCCTTGCTTGTGGAGCGTATAAAGCTTCCAGGCGTATGGCAAAAGTTGAAGGGGTAAAATAGTTGTTTTCAAATTCAGCAGAATTCTCCGCTTCATTTAAAATATCCTCAGTAAGTTCCCGCATATTGGTTCCGGCTTCCTGTATCATTTGCATAAATTCCAAGGTTTCCTCTGGGTTTGATTCTTCATCGAATGCCAATTCCGTCAACCCGATTATCCCATTTAATGGACCACGAATATCATGTACAATCTTGTTCTTTGTCTGAATGGCTTCAAATGCCTGCTTACTGGTTATTTTTAATTCTTTCTTTAGCTGAAGTCGCTCCACAATCTCTCCAGCAATCATTTTTAGTTGATCAATTTTTTCTTCAGAAAGATGCTTTTCATCCTTGTCTACCACACATAATGCTCCAATTCTGTCTCCGGTAATTGTGGTGAGTGGGAAGCCTAGATAATACTTTAATCCGTTTACCCCCGCAGTTATATCCATTTCACAAAATCGCGGATCCAGATCCAACCTACGAACTTCGAAATAACCTTTTTGCTGAATAGTATAATTGCAAACAGATTCCTCTCTGGGCACCTGGATTACTGCCATCCCAAAATGGGAAACAGACCATTGGGTATAACTATCTATTAAATTTACTACCGAAATATCTGTGCCTGCAATACTCGCGGCAAGCCTGGTTAGGTTCTCAAATTCCGGCTGTAGTTTATCGTATTCTAAATCGAACTCACTTAAACATTTAACGCGCTGTAATTCTATATCGAATGTTGATTCGGTAGGGCTCATAGATTGGGGAAAAATAAAAAAAACAGAGGGTAGGTCCTCTCGGGCAAAGATATTGGAATAAAGATTGAATAAAGTGTTAATTATTAAATATATAATGCTGAAACCTTATGGATTAAATTGCTTTTAAAGCACTGAAGACAAGGCTCTAACAACAAAATTTCTCGTATTTCCAAAAAGAGTTGCTAACAGTATTTAATGTGACCTATTCAAAACCGCCTTTTGATCATTCTTTTTCAACCCATTTCACTTTACTTTTGTTTGATTCCTAGGTTATTAAACTCACAAAACTTCTGCAAAGTTGGTTTCAAATTTTGACCTTTTATTTAAAATTTATAAATGTTTTCCTTCCGGGTTTTGCTTTTCTAAATTTTTTTCCACATTCGCAATTCTCATGATTTCTTTGGCAATATCCTCCGGTGAAAGAATAAAGTCTATACACCCGCTTGCTATTGCACTCACCGGCATATCCGGTTGTGATGCCGTATCCGGTTTTTGCGCGATAGTGACCCCACCAACTTCCCTAATTCCACAAATTGCTTCTGCCCCATCTCCATCATAGCCAGAGACAATTACAGCTATGAGTTTCCCATCCCAGTTATTTGTAAGAGACTTCAAAAAAACCGTGATAACGTCTGGCCATCCCCATGGCTTTGAAATAGGCACTAAACGGAACTCATCATTAAGAACATGCAAGTCACGTTTTTCAGGAATAATAAACACGTGGTTGGGTTTTATATCCAGTTTTTCTGTGATCAATTCAACCGGCATACTAGTATGGTGAGGTAGGATCTCGTGGAGTTGGGTTGCTACGGTTCTTAAGTGATTTACGATTACGATAGCAACCCCCATATCTGCAGGCATATTCTTCAATAACCGGATATAGGCGTCAAGACCACCTGCCGAACCACCCACGCACACAATGGGAAAATCTTTTGCAGTGCTTCTGGTATTCTTAGATATTATAGTTTTCATAGGAATTTTCTTCATTTAATAAATCCAAAATCGGCAAAGGTTGACAGTTGAAAACTTACAATTAATTTCCTCAAAGTGTAAAATTAAATGAATTCAGTGAACTAATCCATCATAGAACAAATTTAGTTCGGAACAATTTAGGTGTCTTTTTATTTACATCCCGAGTAATGGCATTGTTTCGTGTACTTCAATGGAACAAGCGGCATCCCAACCTAAATGAGGATGTCCAATAAGTAGTTTTTTAGCATCTTCTATGCTTTCTGCCTGCAAAATGGAATATCCAACCACATTCTTGTCGCTGTTTTTACTCTTACCATCGAGATTAATTTGTTGTCCATTCGCAAGTGGAGCGCCAAGGTCAACGAGTTTGTCTCCACATTTTTTAGCCCATTGCATCCAACCTTCCATCCCTTTTGCCTGTTCTTCGGGAGTTGTGTTTCCAGATTGTTTCATCAATTCGGCAGGTGCATGGTACAGTACGATAAATTTTTTTCATCCTTTTAGTAATTCAGGTGCTGTTTCTGCACCTATTTTATTGCCTATTCTGTCCTGTTTTCGACTTCCCAGTTTATTTTTTTGTGGTTTTAAACATTTATTAATTTCAGGTTACAGGTTTTCCAAATAATGATACCACGAAATTTTATGCCCGGCAAAGAAGGTTATCTTAAACCCACAATTTATAGAAATTCCAAAAAACCGAGAAGCACAAAGAGTTCAAAAAATGAACACCACCTCCCTTTGCTTTAGAATTGCAAAATGCTTCCATCCAATTATTATTTTTTCTCGTTTTGGTCGAAACTTACCATCCACTGAATACCAAACTCATCAACCAACATACCAAAATAAGAACCCCAAAATGTTTTATCCATTGGCATAGTTACTTTCCCACCCTTAGAAAGACCCTTGAATAATTTGTCGGCTTCTTCCTGGCTATCTGTATTGATGGAAACGGAGAAATTATTCCCAAAGGTGACTTTTCCAAAAGCTCCGGAAGGGTCGGAACCCATCAGAATTGTTTCCTTTCCAATGGGCAAGGAAACATGCATTATTTTTTCGGCTTCTGCCTTGGAAACCGGTGAATGCCCTTCCATGGGAGGCATTTCTTTAAATCTTCCCAAATATGTGAATTCGCCGCCAAATACAGATTTATAAAACTTAAATGCCTCTTCGCAATTACCGTTAAAAGTTAAATAAGGATTGATTGTCGCCATGATATTTAATTTTTCAAATGTTAGTTTGAACTATTATTTCTGATTATTTAATTCCTTGGCCAGCAAAAATAATTGCCAATTTACTGCCATTTAATCTCTCAGATCTACATATAAAATGGTTTTTAAAAATTTAAGGGGATTCATACAACTGGTATGAAAAGTTAATATTTATTCTGAATGTTTTTGCCTATGTTTTGTTAAAGTAAAACACACTATATCAGCGATTTACATATTAAACCATTAAGAATAAGAAACCAACCAGACGGTTCAAGATCGGCCATAAAAAAGGAAATTAATTATCAGTTGCGCCCAGAAAATATAAAGGTTTTGTCATCAGCTGGAATGGCTTTTTTTGCAGCCTTTACGATACTCATATCCTAGACTGGATCGACCTGGACTTATTGAAACCTTGAAAAAATTAAAGGAATGGGAAATGGTTGTTGTTGTTGTTGTTGTTGTTGTTGTTGTCTAAGAAAAATCTACTTCACGGGAAGATAGAAGCAGTCCAATTGATCAAAAAACAGGTAGCCTGAGTAAAGCAAAAAAAAAAAATGATATGGTGAGTTTTTCCGTGCATTAGGGCCGTACTTAGGGATAAAAGATCACTTTGGATCTCAGGAAATTGGCTCACGAAAATTCGATGGATCCGGAATGGTATAGGAAACAATAATATGTTTTTTTATGATTTTGATAGCCATTGCAAAAATCAAACCTAGTGGCAAAACAAACAATTTCCTCAAATTAAGCCCTTATAATTGAATGAGATTTGCGCCATACACTCGTTTTTAAAAATAGAATTTACTTAATGTAATTGCCATAAATAGAAATTATCATTTATTTCCATTTATGGCTTACAAGTCTTATTTAGCTTCTAATACAGATTTTAAGTTTTTAAGTCCGGTATCCAGATCATCACCAATTATCTTTTCAAAATCCATAAACAACATCATTATGTTCATAGGATAATCCATATGTCCGTTAAAGCCCCATCTTACTTTTGTTTGATTTTCTGACACACTTTCTGTAGTCATGTAAGCAGGTTCGGTTGATTCAAAGGGTTCAAAAAATCTAAGCTCAAAATCTATTCTTTCCCCTTCAGTTATTTTTTTTATTTCCTGTTCGCCTTTTCCCACATCTTTGTTGTCACTTTCCCAGGCTGAAACAAAACCAACACTTCCATCAGTGCCTCGATAGGTTTTTTTCATATCCGGATCCATAGTTGCCCACTTGCTATAATTGTTTTGATTTTTGAGAAGTTTCACATAATCAAAAACCTCTTCTTTGGGTTTGTTGATAGTAATTTCCCGTTCTACTTCATAATCTTTTTTGACGAAAAGAGAAACAATAAGAGGTATTGCTATTAAAATTCCAACTGCAATAAGGATAGTTTTTAAGATTTTCATTTGCTTTATGATTTTGGTTAGCTTAACACTTTAAAGCGTAATTTTTATACATTGATCCAGCTGTTAAACAGACAAGTTCAATACTTATCCTAAACTGGTTTTTTTTAGAAGAAAATTACGGTCAAATCAAAAATACAATTTTTTTTGGCAAAACAATTGCGAATTTATCAATTGCGGATTTTTAATTTTTTTTCCAGTTCGGTTGGTACTCCAGCACTAATTAAGTAAAAAAAATGAAAATATTGGGATGCTATTTAACCGGATATTATTAAAAAAAGAAAATAAATCCTCGTTTTGGTATTTTGACCGTGGGATTTTTTTCTGGTTTTAGAATGTAAATTACTCTTAGAATAAATAATGGTCTAATCGAATATTTTCTGTGGGTTATACTCCAATTCGGTTATTTCAAGCTTTAGCCAGTTAAAATCTCCCTCAGGTAATTTCCAGGTTACTTTGGATTTATTGGGAATGGTGATTCCTTCGATCTCCTTGTAAGACATCACTTCCACAAGCCATTTTTCCTTTTGAGCATCTTCTCCTGCACCGTAATAGCGTTCGGCTTCAAAGGATTTCAATTCCCCGTTCCCGGTAAAAGTAAATAAGCCTGAAACCTTTTTATTCTTGAAACTGAAAGTGGCCTTAGCGGAATTAGCATCCACTTCTTCCCAGGAAATATATTGGTTTAAAGCGGCAGATGGAAACCAGCAGATCTCCCCCAAAAACCGAAGCATAGTACCCGAATTTATCTTCTCATTTTTTCCTTCATTGACTACAGGAAGCAGGGCAAATAGTTTGATGAGCATCTCCCCTTCTCCATCGTAAAATTTATCACGGCCGGAAAGATGGATCCCCGGAAAAGCGGTTACATCCGTAACCCAGACAAAAGCCGGGTTATTTACATCAAAATATTGTTCTGCGGTGAACGTCATCCATTTCCCTTGGGGTTTGGTTTTCAATTCCCCCTTTTGTTTTAATCTCAATGAAACAATTTTTTGCTTTCCCACTAACCCTGAATTTTCCATCCATTTTTGCACGATTCCCGGCAAATTGGAAAAGTCATCTTTATTCATCTTTTCAGCAATTTTCCCTGGTATATTTGACAGCAGTTCCTTTGATTCTTTTTGAACCATGTTATCAAATTGAAATTTCCCTATTGCAGGAATGCTAACTAAAAGAATGATAATATTTAAAATTGTGCCGAATTTGGCATCCTGCCAAAAAAGGACAATGAGAGTTTGGGATAGTATCACTGCTGCAATTGCAAAAAAAGGCCACCATGGTTTGTCGAAAATCATAAGGATAAGAACAGTCAGAAAAAGGATCGCACAAAACAGCCATAAGTTCCCCAGGGACTTTGGAATATCAAGGGAAAGTTGTGGAACTTCGGCCAGGCCGTAAGATTTCACAAAACCCAGGATATGGATAATCCCGTGTAATAAAAGGATGATTAGAAAAGCTGTTTTCATTTTAACAGTTCAAATATTCCTGGAATTCTCAACGATTTTTCGGGATTTCAACCGAGAAAGATCAAAACCTATAATCGCCATATCTTTGTTCTAAGAATTTGGTTTTAATTTCCGAATATTACTAATTTATCAACACTTCCTCTAAAGGCCTTCTAAATGAATATGGCCGTTTTGCAGAATATCCGATCCTTATAATCAATAGGGGTTGTTCCCCAGAATTTAATTGAAGAACTTCTACCAATTCTTTTCTTGCCGCTATATTCTCACAAGCTGAATTGATATGAGCATGGTTAATATTTAAAGAAGTCGCGGTAAGTGTGACTCTTTGAAAGCTCCTGCCCAGATTGACCCAGGCTTCCTTGCTATTCTCTTTGGCTATAAAAAGCAGTACTCCCGAAGAATTTTTCAACAAATTTACATTCTTCCTGCCTTCCCTTTTTGGATCCAATGAAAGATTAATAAATAATCTTCCAAGCCATTTTGGTACAGATGGCCCCCCTATGGCTCCGGAATATATTCCATCTCCTGTTTTTTTGGCCGTCTTCCTATTAAACCGGACCCATTGCATTAATTCTTTTATAACTTCTTTTTTAGAGAGTTGTAATACGGTTGCTCTTTTGGTGATTTCAATAACAGGATCTATTTGACCCTGTTTTGTATACAACAAAAATAAAACCTTGTCCTGATTTCCAGCCTCATTTAATTTTCCAATATCTGCAGTTGGGATAAGAGCCTTGTTAAATTTACTTCGGGTAGATTGACGGATTTCAATATTTTCGAAAAGCTGATCGTAATTTTGATTATTGCCTGCTGAAAACTCTACCCGGATGGATTCCTTATAAGGATCATCCATCATCATTTCAACATCTGTATGATAACCAAAAGACCCTGCTGCAATTATCAAATTTTCCAAGGCACAACCCAAACTGATAAAAAGTTCATGATTATCAGGGTCTGCAACAGGAAAAATACGTTCGTAATCTGGAAAAATAGTGATGCTGTTTTCTTCCACCTTAAACTTCCACGGTTGTGAATTATGGACAGAAGGTGCTTTGATGGCATATTTTATCAGTTTTATTAAATCCTCCTTTTTCATTTCTTCCTGTTTAAGCTGTTTTCTTAATCAAATAATTAAAACCAAATTTGAGGATTTAAACTTTGGGAATAATTGCCAATCTCAAAATAAAAGCTGTAATTCCAGCATCAAAACTATTACTCTGTTTACCTATAAACAATGATGAAAATCATATTAATAGCTTTTTAAGCTTTGAAGACCGAAGGTTTGTTTTTAAAAAATGTCTGACTGGAAAATCTAAATTTGTCTTCATTCCGGGGGTTCATGCAAAACCAATATAGGTATTCGTGAACTATTTATAATATTGAAAACAGAAGAACCAAATAAAACCCTGTCCAAAAACAACTCCTTTTTTGCAGAGATCACGTTCATATCTACCCCCATGACCTGTACCAAGCTGTTAATTGCATCAACAGTATGAACCTCACTTATTATATGCACTTCAGGATTTGTCCCCTTAAATGATCTCTCTATCTTTTTTCCTTCTTTGACCAAATCATCAGAATTCGCATTCTCTTTATTCATTCTGAGAACATCTAAGGAAACTTTGTGTTTGGCGATAAGCCTGATCAAAGGTTTTATAGCAGATGGATTAAATTTATAATCATAATCCAGAGTTAAAAGTATCTTATTAAAACCTTTAAACACAATTCCTTTGGGCACAACCAGTATTGGACAATCCACCTTTCGGATCACCTTCTGGGTATGGGTCCCAAAAACCACTTCTTGCAAACCTTTTGTACCGTCGGTTCCCATAACAATAAAATTGATCTTATTTGATTCTACAACCTGATTAATAGCGTCTGTAAAATCATCATAATCGGTAATGCCTTTAAAGCTGTACTTTTTATTCTGAAATTTTTGCTCCAGTTGATCTATCAGTACACCGAGTTTTATCTTTTTATTAAGCAGCAGGGAGTCATTTACAGATTCTTCTCCGGAAGCTTGCCATAGATCACCCGTTGTATATTTCCCTGCAGTGTAGATACTAAGAAAATAAAAGGTGCAGGATTCTCCTTCAAAAAAATTCAATGCAAATTCCAATGCATTCATGGCAGTTTCAGAAAAATCGGTCGGTATAAGTATTTTTTTCATGACGCCTGTTTTAACAAAATTAAATATACGAAAGGAATACAACAATTATTATGATTTTTGTCATTAGGCATTCCAATAAGTGATGACTGGTTATGGATTAATTTGATAATACTTGGATAATTCTTCAAATTATTTTTCTTTTTTACCGACATAAAAAAAACCACTCCTTAATAAGAAGTGGTTTAGTTGTTTATAAAAATATCGGGGTAAAATTACTTGGTTGCGATCTAACCTTTAAACTATAATTTTCTCTTTTCTGAGAAAATTATCCAGGCTTTCGGCAATTTTAAAACAATTGCTGACTTTTGAAATTTCATTGCAACTTCTTTTATCCATTGATTGAGCTTTACAATCAAATTCTGACAGATCAACTTTTTCAAAGTTTTTATTGATTTTTTTACATTCTTCAAAAAGGACGTCGATGGTTTTATAATTTCCCGGTTCAACTCCCTGTTGCAACAGGTATCCTTTTAAATAGTTCTCAATAGCATGCTGTGAATTTTTACAGACTAAAAAAGATACCATATCCTCTTCCGGTCTATATAATTCCTGGTTGGCTTCATCCAATTTTTCAATTGCATGATCAAAAAATTTATTGTCTTTCGCTTTCATCTTTTTAGGTTATTAATTTAGCGGACTCCCTATAGCGGGGAGCAACATCCCCTCAATCATTTTCCCTCATGAGAAACCAATTTTTTCGGGATGTTTCAGCAGTAAAATTTTTTACTTTTCAATCCTGCGTTTACATTAGAATGATAGAATTTACCATAACAACCTTAGTATCCCAATCCCGTAATCTGGGGCGAATCAAGCGACAATAATTGCTACGGTATATCCCAATCATTAGAAATATTTTATTACCCGGACAATGCTGCCTGTAGGGAGGCAGCAATTTGTCAGGTAATGTTTATCATATTATTACATATTACGGTAAAGATCCAGTCTTTCCCATCTTGTATCCACTTCTTCCTGTGCCTTTTTAAGCAATTCTGCTCCTAATTCCGGATCATTTTTAACTACTATGTTAAAACGTCCTTCATTATACATGAAATCACTTATAGGTGCGGTAGGAGCTTTGGAATCCAATTTAAATTTTTGTCCTTTTGGTTTGGAAGGATTAAATCTAAAGAGTGGCCAATAACCTGTTTCAACGGCTTTCTCTTGTTGTGTTACTCCATGTTTAAGATCATATCCGTGTTCACCACAATGAGAATACGCAATAATTAATGATGGTCCCGGATATGCCGCAGCTTCTTCAATAGCTTTTAGGGTTTGCAAATTTTTTGCTCCTATTGCCACCTGTGCAACATATACATTCTCATGGGAAATTGCCTGAAGTGCCATACTTTTTTTACCGGTTCTTTTACCTGAAACGGCAAATTTAGCACTTGCTCCCATAGGAGTGGATTTAGACATTTGCCCTCCGGTATTAGAATAAACCTCTGTATCCAATACCATAATATTAACATCTTCACCGGTTGATAAAACGTGATCAACACCTCCAAAACCAATATCATAAGCCCATCCGTCACCACCAATTATCCAGACTGCTTTCTTGCGAAGGTATTCTGTCAACTGACTTAACTTGTTGGCATTATCATTATTATCAATTATAGCGAGGGTTTCTTTAAGAGCTTCAATTTGAGCAAACTTCTCGCTTTTTTGAGCTTCGGTTTCTTCAGGATTGTTTAATATAGCTTCTACCAATTCACTTCCAACCAGTACTTCAATTGATTTTAACAGATTCACCGCCATTTCCTGTTTTTTGCTCAGGGCCAATTTCATCCCTAAACCAAACTCAGCATTGTCTTCAAACAGTGAATTGGCCCAGGCTGGACCTCTTCCAAATTGATTGGTTTTGTAGGGCGTTGTTGGCAGGTTACCTCCATAAATAGAGGAACATCCGGTGGCATTGGAGATTAAAATACTATCGCCATACAGTTGGGTTAGCAATTTAATATAAGGTGTTTCTCCACAACCAGGACAAGCTCCTGAAAATTCAAATAAGGGTTCTAAAAACTGAGATCCTTTTATGTTGGAAACTTGTAACTCTGTTCTTTCATAATAAGGCAAATTAACAAAATAATCCCAATTCACATTTCCTTCCACATCAACTTCGGATTTTTTCCTCATATTGATGGATTTAAAATTTTCGATCTCTTTGCTCTCAGCAGGACAAACCTCTACACAAAGTTCACAACCGGTACAATCCTCTGGAGAGACCTGTAAAATATATGATTCTTTATCGCTTGAAAAAGGTCTTCCTTTTGCCGAAACGGTTTTTAAAGATGAAGGCGCATCTACCAACTCTCCATTAGAAAGAACCTTTGCCCGAATGGCTGCATGTGGGCAAATAGCAACACATTTATTACATTGTGTACAAATGTCGGCGTCATCCCAAACCGGAATAAAATCGGCTACTCCTCTTTTTTCGTATTGTGTTGTTCCTGTTGGGAAAGTACCATCAATTGGGAAAGCACTCACAGGAAGTTCATCTCCCATTCCGGCTAAAATTTTTCCTAAGATCTCTTTAACAAATGGATCTTCGGTACCGGTCAACATCGGCTTTAATCCCTGTTTGTTTGTAGACTTTAATGGGTAAATAACCTTTTGAAGATTTTCCAATGATTGATCAACGGCCGCAAAGTTCATTTGTACGATCTTATCCCCTTTTTTGGAATATGATTTTACAATGGCATCTTTTATTTTCTGAATGGCTTCATTTTTTGGTAAAACCCCGGAAATAGCGAAGAAACAAGTTTGTAAAATAGTATTTGTTCTTTTGCCCAGATGCACATCCTGTGCAACTTTTGTGGCATCAATAACATAAAATTCCAGTTCGTTTTCTACAATTTTTTCCTGCATTATTTGGGGCAATTTATCCCAAACTTCTTCATTGGAAAACGGTGAATTTAAAAGGAATGTTCCTCCTTTTTTAATATTCTTTAGAATGTCATATTTATCGACAAAATTAAATTGATGACAGGCAATAAAATCGGCCATATTTATTAAATAGGTAGAAAATATTGGTTCCGGTCCAAAACGAAGGTGTGATATAGTTTGCGATCCCGCTTTTTTTGAATCGTATACAAAATATCCCTGAACATAATTATCGGTTGTTTCACCAATAATTTTAATTGAATTTTTATTCGCTCCAACTGTTCCGTCAGATCCCAGTCCATAAAAAATACAGTTAATCGTTGTTCTTTTGGCTTCAAACTCCGGGTTGTAGGATAAACTTGTAAAACTTACATCGTCGTTTATTCCAATGGTGAAATGATTTTTAGGCTTGTATTTTAA
>Ga0314774_1000319_pt1 | contig 41050 bp, 28 predicted proteins | sample MetaGCBIA2018_FD_204515 | JGI IMG/M metagenome (GOLD analysis project Ga0314774, IMG submission 204515) | Cryopeg brine microbial communities from Beaufort Sea near Barrow, Alaska, United States - CBIA 2018 | ecosystem: Environmental > Aquatic > Marine > Coastal | place: USA: Alaska | collected... | reverse complement strand
CAAAGACGAAGCATAATGGAAACTGACGTTCAGTTCACTTCATTGGTCACCTTTGCACCCACCTGCAGGACAATCAGGTAGAGATCTCTTGCCACATTTTGGACAGACGCTTGGCGGATACCGGCATGCGCGTGCCTAGCTGCTGGGCAAATAGCGACACGCGATACTCCTCCAAGAGCCAACGCCAGGTAAGCAGTGTCTCGTCTCGGCGCCCTTCCTGCCGATGCTTGAGTTCACGCGCCTGGTAGCGAGCCACGAGCTCCTGTAACTCTTCAGTCCACACCCGGTCGCGCTGCACTTGCCCTGGCAGCTTGTCGAGTCGCTGCTCGACCGCTTGCAGGTAACGCGGATACTGGGCCAACCATTCAGCTGGCACTTCCCTGATAAACCCTTTGAAAAAAAGCTTGGCCAGTTGCGCTCTTACATCGTTGAACGTCAACGCCTGAGCCAGATCGATCTTACCCTTGAAGCGTTTTTGCAACGCATGCCAGCCCTTAAGCACCGCCAGAGTTTCGACCGCGAGCTTCTCTGCCGCGGCGACCCACTCGCCCTTTCCTTGCTCGATGAGTGCGGCCAACGCCTGCGGTGTGCGCGGGAGAGGTTGGTCATCCGGCAGGAATACTCGATCAATCGACGCCAATAGCACATCGTCGGTCAGCTGTTGCTGATTCCCCAGTTCGCGATAATAGATCGCCGCATCCTTTATGGCCGAACATTTCTGTCGCAGAAATCGGGCCTGTTCGTTCAATTCGCGGAGCAACAATCGTTGCACGCCCCGTCGATGAGCCTGCTGCGCCTGATTATCCGTATCGAACAGCTGTTCGTGCACCTGATCTCCCTCCTCGACCCATGCGGGCCAGAAAGTGACCTCTATTCCTGCCTGATTGCGTACTTGGGACTCGGGGAGCGCATAGGTACCAGCAGGACTCATCTGCTCTGTCGGCAGGGATTGTGGCGTAGGCAACTGCTCGTCCTGCGCCCGGCCGGCAAGACGACTGCACAACGCACTATGATCGCGACCTTCGGCAATGACTACACCCTCGGCATCAACCACTTCGATATTAGTCAGAAGGTGGGGATCAAGTTCAACATCAGCCCAGGCATTATCATCGATGCGAGTACCCGTCATTCGGGTCAATTCACGACCCAGAGTCTGGGTCAGATTGCCCTGGGCGAATGGCATGCGCTCGAGCGCAGCACGGACAAAATCCGGAACCGGTACGAAGTTGCGACGCAGGGATTTTGGTAGCCCACGGACCAGGGCTACACACTTATCGAACACCAGGCCGGGGACAAGCCAATCCAGCCGCTCGGCCGGAATCTGCCGCAATAGCGGCGCTGGTATGCGCATGGTGACACCATCTCGGACATGTCCGGGCTCAAAATGATAGGTCAAAGGCAAAGCTACCTGCTGCCAGCGCCATGCATCGGGGTACTGTTCTGCGGTGACCTCGCCCGCCTCACGCTGGAGTAACTCCTCGCGAGTCATGTGCAGCAACTGGGGCTGTTCACGCTGCTGGGTTTTCACCCAACGCTCGAAGCTGGCGAGCTGATAGATTTGCACCGGCACATGGCGATCAAAATAGGCATACAGGGTTTCATCGTCGACCAGAATGTCGCGCCGTCGGGCCTTGGCTTCCAACTCATCAAGTTCGGCAAGCAATTGCTGGTTAGCTTTATTGAAGGCGGCCCGACCGTGCCACTCACCGAGTACCAACGCTTGGCGAAGGAAGATTTCCCGCGAGGCTACCGGATCAATCGGTCCATAGTGCACCTTACGGCGCGGCACGATGATCAGCCCGTACAAAGTGATCTGTTCATAGGCGACGACCTGCCCACGTTTCTTTTCCCAATGCGGTTCACTGTAACTGGTCTTGACTAGATGACCCGCCAGCGGTTCAACCCACAACGGATCGATCTTCGCTACCAGGCGTCCATATAGACGTCGAGTTTCAGTGAGTTCAGCCACCATGACCCAAGGCGGCCTTTTCTTTGCCAACGCTGACGAGGGGTGCAACATGAATCGACGCTGCCGCGCACCCAGATAATCGCCCTCCTCAGTTTTGTTGCCCAGCTGGCTCAGCAGCCCGGATAGCAACGCCTTGTGGACAGCCTCATCGGAGGCCGGCTGGTTGTTGCGCTCGAACTTCAGATCACGACAGGTCAGCACCAGTTGTCGGTGAGTCTCCCTCCACTCACGCAGACGCAAAAAATTGAGAAAGTTTCGACGACACCAACTGCGCAACTGGCCCTGCGTCAAGGCCTGGCGCTGATCTTCGAAACCACGCCAAAGATTGATGAACGATGCAAAGTCCGAGCTTTCTTCACGCCATTGCAGATGCGCCTGATCCGCAGCCTGCTGACGCTCAAGTGGCCGCTCTCGAGGATCCTGCACAGTCAGCCCGCTGGCAATAATCAACATTTCTTCCAGGCTGCCGGTGCGGCTTGCTTCCAACAGCATCCGGCCAATGCGTGGATCCACCGGCAAGCGAGCCAGTTGCCGGCCATTATCGGTAATGATGCCATCACGATCTACCGCGCCAAGCTCTTGCAGCAGGGTAAAGCCGTCGCTTATCGCGCGGCCTTCAGGCGGCTCGATAAACGGAAAGTCCTCTATGCGTCCAAGCTGCAAATGCAGCATCTGCAGGATCACTGCAGCCAGATTGGTACGCAAGATTTCAGGGTCGGTAAAGGCAGGGCGGGTGTTGAAATCGTCTTCGGCATACAGCCGTACGCAGATACCGGGTGCAACTCGACCACACCGGCCCTTGCGCTGGTTGGCACTAGCCTGGGATACCGCTTCCACCGGCAGTCGCTGCACTTTTGAGCGCGGACTGTAGCGGCTGATACGCGCCTCACCCGGGTCAATCACATAGACAATACCCGGTACAGTAAGCGACGTTTCGGCTACGTTAGTCGCCAGAATCACCCGCCGCCCAGCATGAGTTGCAAAGATTTTCTGCTGTTCGGCAACGGACAACCGGGCATATAAGGGCAAAATTTCGGTATGCCGTAGGTTGGCTTTGCGCAGGAAGTCAGCCATATCACGAATCTCGCGCTCACCCGGGAGAAAAACCAGTGCATCGCCGGGGGACTGACCATTGGCACGCTCGTGCCGCTCCAGCTCGTGCAGCGCCGCGACGACTCCCTGATCAATGCTTAAGTCCTCCTCAACTTGGTTGCCCTCTTCATCCATCTCCGCGCTCAGCGGGCGGTACCAGACCTCCACTGGGTAGGCCCGACCGGACACCTCGATCACTGGGGCATTATCAAAATGCGCGGAAAATCGCTCCAGATCGATGGTAGCCGAGGTGATGATCACCTTCAGGTCCGGACGCCGAGGCAAAATGGTTTTGAGATAACCGAGCAGAAAATCGATATTCAGGCTGCGCTCATGGGCCTCATCGATAATCAGCGTGTCGTATCGCTGCAGAAAACGATCATTCTGGGTTTCGGCCAGCAGGATGCCATCGGTCATTAGCTTGACCAGCGTGGTATCGGAACTCTGGTCAGTAAAGCGCACCTGAAATCCGACCAGCTCGCCCAAGGGCGTACCAATTTCATCCGCTACCCGGCTGGCGACACTACGCGCCGCCAGCCGTCGTGGCTGAGTATGGCCAATCAGCCCACGGGTACCACGACCCAGTTCGAGGCAAATCTTGGGGATCTGGGTTGTCTTACCCGAGCCGGTTTCGCCTGCCACGATGACCACTTGATGCGCCTTGATGGCCTCGCGTATCTGCTCCCGGCGTTCGGCGATCGGCAGTTGGTCATCGAAACGCATTGCGGGAATACTCTCTCGACGCGCCTGAACACGTACACAAGAGCGTTTGAACTGCTCAACCCAGCGGGCCTGACGCTGCGGGTCAGGCTGTTTGCCTAATTGCTGCAACTGTCTCTGTAGTCGATGGCTATCGGCAGCCATGGCCTGATCCATGTCAGCTGCCAGCGCGGAAAGTTCGGTCATCGTGTGAGTCTGTACCTGCCAGATAGTGTGAGGGGTAAACTAGTGCTGAAAAAAAACCCCGCCAGGGCATGGCTCTGGCGGGGCCCTTTTGCTGAAGTCATGACCGCAGCGATGATGCATTTTACTGATTTGCAGCCTTTTTGAGCTCCTCATCGCGCAATTCGCGACGCAGAATTTTGCCTACGTTGGTCGTCGGCAACGACTCACGGAACTCAACGTATTTAGGCACCTTGTAGCCCGTCAGGCTGTCACGCATCTGCGCCTTTACCTGATCTTCGCTCAGCTCTGCACCCGGCGCTTTGACTAGGAAAACCTTGATCGCTTCACCTGACTTTTCATCCGGGACTCCAATGGCGGCGCATTGCGCTACACCCGGAATAGCAGCCATTACATCTTCCAATTCATTGGGATACACGTTGAAACCGGATACGAGAATCATATCCTTCTTGCGATCGACGATACGCAGGTAGCCGTCTTCCTGAATAACGGCGATATCACCGGTTTTCAACCAGCCGTCGGCGTCCAGCATTTCGTCGGTAGCTTCCTGGCGCTGCCAATAGCCCTTCATCACCTGAGGCCCTTTGACGCAAAGCTCACCGCGCTCACCCAGAGCCATTTCTTGACCATTATCATCGATTATCTTGCATAGCGTTGATGGCACCGGAATACCAATAGTGCCCAGCTGAATATTGTTGATTGGGTTAACCGTCGCCAGCGGACTGGTTTCCGTCATACCGAAGCCTTCACACACTTCACAACCCGTAATTTTCTTCCAACGTTCGGCTGTGGCCTGCTGCAATGCCATACCTCCAGAGAGGGTTAGCTTGAAATGACTGAAATCCAGATTGCGAAAAGCCTCATCGTTACACAGGGCGACGAACAGCGTGTTGAGTCCGACGAAGCCCGAAAAAGGAACCTTGGACAGTTCTTTGACGAATGCTGGAATGTCACGCGGATTGGTAATCAGAATGTTGTGGTTACCACTGATCATCATTGCCATGCAGTGAAAGGTGAACGCATAGATATGGTACAGGGGCAAAGGACATATGATCGTCTCTTGGCCGTCCTTGATCGTGGAGCCCATCATGGCCTTGGCCTGGAGCATGTTGGCAACGAGGTTTTGATGTGTGAGCATCGCGCCCTTGGCTACACCTGTGGTACCACCTGTGTATTGCAGTACAGCGATATCCTGCGCCGCGGGGGACGCTTCCTTGAATGTCTGACCTTTACCCTTGGCAAGTGCATCGTTGAACGTCACTGCACCGGGGATGTTGTAGGAAGGCACCATCTTCTTGACATACTTGACCACGCTGTTGACCAGCAGGCGCTTGAGCGGAGGCAACATATCCGCCACTTCCGTAATGATGACCTGCTTGACGCCGGTGCGCGGTACGACCTGCTCTGCCAGATGCGCCATATTGGCAAGACAGATCAGCAGCTTGGCGCCGGAATCATTGAATTGGTGTTCCATTTCACGGGGCGTGTACAGCGGATTGGTATTAACAACGACATATCCAGCACGCATTGCACCAAATACCGCGATCGGGTATTGCAGTACGTTGGGCATCTGAATGGCGATTCGATCGCCCGCTTCCAGTCCGCTGTTCTTTTGCAGATAGGCAGCGAACTGACCCGATAGGCTATACAACTCACCGTAGGTAATAGTCTTACCCAGGTTGCTGAACGCGGGCTTGTCGGTAAAGCGTTCACAGGCGTGTTTGAGAACTTCTAGAATATTGCTGTACTGATCCGGATTTATCTCGGAGGGAATGCCCACGGGATATTTGTCTTTCCAGAAATTCTCAAGCATGGATGCCTGCTCCTGAGCGTATTCGTAAGTGCGTACCGGCCCGAAAGGGCTAAGGTCGCTGTTATTGTATTGGTGACTACAAAAGCTTTTCTGGTCGAAAAGTCATCAAAGACTAGCAGTTTTTACCGGTACAGACCAGCTCAGGCGGGCCTTCAGCGGCGGGAGGAGTAACAAATGGGAGATAAAAAGAAGGGGTCCGCAACGAACAGGCCGCCGAAAAATTCCGGCGGCCTGGATCCTGCTGTAAATACACCTTTGCTGCGGCATCGCCGCGAGCAAATCAGACGTCGCGCAGCTCTCGCCGCAGGATCTTGCCAACCGGGGTCATCGGTAGCGACTCACGGATTTCGTAGTGTCTGGGCACCTTGTAACCCGTAAAGTTAGCGCGGCAATAGGCTTTCAGCTCATCAATAGTCAGATCCGGAGAGCTGGGAACTACAAACAGCTTGACCGCTTCACCGGATTTTTCGTCCGGTACACCAATGGCAGCCGCGTTGGCTACTTTGGGATGGGCCGCAACCACATCTTCGATTTCGTTCGGGTAGACGTTGAAGCCTGAAACGATAATCAGATCCTTGATTCGATCGACAATGGCCACATAGCCATCGGCATCTATTACCGCAACGTCACCGGTTTTCAACCAGCCTTCGGCATCGAAGCTTTCCTTTGTGGCGTCGTCGCGCTGCCAATAGCCCTTCATGACTTGAGGACCCTTGACGCACAGCTCACCGCGCTCACCAATCGGCAGTTCGTTACCGTCCTCATCCACTACCTTCAAGGCAGTGCTCGCCACAGGCAGACCGACAGTACCCAACCGTGCCAATCCGCCACCGGGGCTGGAACACACCACCGGCGAACATTCAGTGAGACCATAGCCCTCGCCGATACGGCTATTTGTTTTCTTTTCCCAGCGCTCTGCTGTGGCCTTGACCAAAGCGGTACCACCTGAGGTCGTGCCCTTGAGATGGGAGAAGTCGATTTCTTCGAATTCCGGGTGCTCCATCAGTGCGACAAACAGGGTGTTCAAGCCCATCATTGAAGAGAACTTCCACTGCTTCAGCTCCTTGACGAAACCACCGATATCACGCGGATTGGTGATCAGCACGTTGTGATATCCGGCCAGCATCATGCACATGCAATTGGCTGTAAATGCGAAGATATGATAAAGCGGCAACGGGCAGATGATGATCTCGCTACCCTCACCCATGATTTTGTTACCCGCATCATCAAGCTGTTGCAAGTTGGCGTAGACCTGCAGCATGTTGCTTACGATATTCCCATGAGTCAGCATCGCACCCTTTGAAGGACCGGTAGTCCCGCCGGTGTACTGCAGTACGGCCACATCGTCATGGGTCTTCTGAACGGGCGTCGGCTTCTTACCCTTGCCGGCCTTTAATGCTGCCTTGAATGACACCGCCTGCGGCAGATTGAACGAGGGCACCATCTTTTTCACTTTCTTGACTACAGTATTTACCAGCCAGCCCTTGGCTGCCGGCAACATGTCACCCATGCGGGCTTCAAATAAATACTTGATCTCGGTATCTGGTGCCACCTCTTCAACCAGATGACCGAACATGTTCAAGAACACCAGGGCTTTGGCACCAGAATCCTTGAACTGATGGCGCATTTCCCGAGCGGTATACAGTGGATTGGTATTGACCACGACCAGCCCGGCGCGCATCGCGCCAAAGACAGCGACCGGAAATTGCAGCACGTTGGGCATCTGGATAGCGATACGGTCACCTGGCTGCAAATCGGTCTGGGTTTGCAGGTAAGCGGCAAAGTCTCCAGACAACCTGTCCAGGTCACCGTAGGTAATAGTGGTATTCATGTTGGTAAAGGCAGGACGATCGGCAAATTGTTTGCATGAACGTTCAAACACATCAATGATAGAACTGTATTGCGCAGGATCGATATCGTTGGGCACGCCGGGCGGGCGTTTGTCATTCCAGAACGATGCTTCCATTATTGTTGTCCTCTTTCCCCGTGTTGGTCTCATGGGATGAAAATCGCGCTCATCCCTGTGTCATTATTCCGACCGACAAACAGACTTGTCAGCTGGCTCACGTCTGTGCGTAACTCTCAAAATTACCAGCATTGAACAAAAATACAAAACGCTTCAGCGTTTCATTTGGTATACGCATCGGGAGAACAACAAGAATGCCCTTTCAAACCGGCTGGCTGGTTGTCGCAGATCAACAAAAACTCTTCTTCTATCAGTGGTTGCCGGACGCCGCGCACATTCGTGGCTGGATTCTGATTAGTCACGGCATGGCTGAACATGCGGGTCGTTACGCCTGGCTAGCCGACCAGCTTAACCGAGAAGGTTATGCGGTCGCCGCCCTTGACCAGCGCGGTCATGGTCAGAGTATCACAGACCAGGCGGGGCACTTCGCTGACCTCGACGGATGGCGGAAAGTCACATCGGATATTGGTGCGCTGCGTGCGCACCTAAGCGAACTGACGGCCCAAACGCCAGTGTTTTTGCTGGGGCACAGCATGGGCTCCTATATTGTGCAGAGCCACTTGCTTGCCAGTTCAGAGGGGCTGACAGGAGTCGTCCTCAGTGGCAGTAACGCCCACCCTGCCCTGTTGAGCCGTATCGGCATTACCGCTGCGCATATTGAAGGCCGTTTGCGCGGATGGGCTAGTCCCGCTTTCACCCTCGGTAAACTGAGCTTCGGTCAGTTCAATCGGTCATTTCAGCCCAACCGCACCGAATTCGACTGGCTCAGCAGGGACCCTGTGCAGGTCGATGCTTATGTAGATGATCCGCTGTGCGGCTTTGAGTGTACAGCCCGCCTCTGGCTTGATCTGTTCAGCGGGCTGGTACAGATTGCAGATCCCGAACAACTCGCACGTATACCAGGTCCTTTGCCGATTCATATAATCGGTGGCAGTGCCGATCCGGTGAGTGCTGGAAATGGCCTACCCAAACTGAAGCAGCGGCTCAACAACGCAGGACTGACAGCGGTGAGTGTGCAATTATATGAGGGCGCCCGCCACGAACTTTTCAACGAAACCAACCGCGAGCAGGTAGTTGGCGATTTACTCGTCTGGCTCAACGGCCTGGCCCCTGACACCACCTGTGCACACTCGGAGCCTTCTGATGTTACAGCTTGAAAATCGCACCTATGAAGAACTCAACCTCGGCGACATCGCGTCAGTCAGTCACCTGGTCAGCGAACGGGACCTGATTTTATTTGCAGAAGTATCGGGCGACGTTAATCCGGTGCATCTGGACGAGGACTTTGCCGCTGCTACGTCGTTCAAAGGCCGGATTGCCCATGGCATGTTTACCGGAGCTCTGATTTCAGCCGCTATTGCTTGCGAATTACCCGGTCCTGGGACCATCTATATTGGTCAGGAAATAAGCTTTCTCCGTCCAGTGAGACTGGGCGATGAGATTCGGGTAGAGCTGGAGGTGATCGACAAGCTACCGAAAAACCGGGTGAAGATTGCTACTCGGGTCTTCAATCAGGACAACAAACAGGTAGTAGAGGGTGTCGCAACGGTGATGGCGCCAACCGAAAAAACAACGATAGCGCGTCCCACATTGCCAAATGTGACTATCGGCTAGAATGCGTCAGATACAACCGGGATGAGGCTCTGCTTTGGCCTATTTCTCATCCCGGGGCGATCTGACTATTTGCTGAGAAAGCGCATTCCCTCTTCCAGGCCTTCCAGTGTCAACGGATACATCCGGTCCTCGATCAAATCACGCACGATACGTGTCGAGGTAGTGTAATCCCAGGCATCCTTGGGGTAGGGGTTTATCCAGATTGTCTTCTTGTACTTCTCCATGAAGCGCTGGATCCAGACGTGTCCGGCTTCCTCATTCCAATGCTCCACACTGCCTCCCGGCTGAGTTATCTCGTAGGGGGCCATAGCGGCGTCACCGACAAAGATAATCTTGTAGTCCGGTCCGTACTTGTGCAACAGATCCATTGTAGAAGTGCGCTCACCCGTGCGGCGCAGGTTGTTTTTCCAGACTGACTCATACGGACAGTTATGGAAGTAGTAGTACTCAAGATGCTTGAACTCGGTACGGCATGCCGAGAAGAGCTCTTCGCACACTTTGATGTGCGCATCCATCGAGCCGCCGATATCAAACAACAACAAGAGTTTGACCGCGTTACGTTTTTCCGGACGCATCTGAATATTCAGCAGGCCTGCATCGCGCGCCGTGTGGTCGATGGTGCCATCGATATCCAGCTCGTCAGGCGAACCTTGGCGGGCAAATTTACGCAGTCGACGCAAAGCTACCTTTATATTGCGGGTACCCAGCTCAACCTGATCGTCCAGGTTTTTGTATTCGCGCTGATCCCACACCTTGGCCGCCTTGCCCTGCCGTTTCCCGGCATCGCCAACTCGAATACCTTCTGGATTAAAGCCACCCGAACCAAATGGGCTGGTTCCGCCTGTACCTATCCATTTATTGCCACCTTCATGGCGCTCCTTCTGCTCCTCAAGGCGCTTCTTGAACTCCTCTAGCAGCTTATCCAAGCCGCCCAACGACTTGATTTTTTCACGCTCTTCATCAGTCAGCATGCGCTCGAATTCCTTGCGCAGCCAATCCTCCGGAATCAAGGTTTCAAGCAGTTGATCGAGATTTTGCAAGCCATTGAAATAGGCACCGAATGCACGATCAAACTTGTCGAAATGGCGTTCATCCTTGACCATTATCGTGCGCGCAAGGTAGTAGAATTCGTCCATATTGGCGAACACAACATGGTGCTTGAGCGCTCTTATCAGATCGAGCAGCTCACGCACCGATACCGGCACCTTCGCCGCTCGCATTTCATTGAACAGACCCAGAAGCATGGGCTTTCCCCTTGTTAGCGAATCTGACGTCTCAGCGGTTCTGGCGACGGGTCATGAATGCCAACCGTTCGAGCAAATGCACATCCTGCTCGTTTTTGACCAAAGCGCCATAGAGCGGTGGAATGGCTTTGGTCGGATCACGGTCACGCAAGACTGCTTCCGGGATCTGATCGGCAAGTAACAGTTTGAGCCAGTCAACCAACTCGGAAGTAGATGGCTTTTTCTTCAGCCCTGGCACCTTGCGCACGTCAAAAAAGATGTCCATTGCCTCAGACAGGAGTTCCTTGCGGATCTCGGGAAAATGCACATCGACAATCCGCTGCATGGTCGTGCGGTCAGGGAAGGCTATATAGTGGAAGAAGCAGCGGCGCAGGAAAGCGTCAGGCAGTTCCTTTTCGTTGTTTGAGGTAATGATGATGATGGGCCGCTGCTTGGCCTTGATCGTCTGATTGGTCTCGTAAACGTAGAACTCCATCTTGTCGAGTTCCTGCAACAGGTCGTTGGGAAACTCGATATCTGCCTTGTCAATTTCGTCGATCAGCAGAATTGAACGCTCTTCGGACTCGAACGCCTCCCAAAGCTTACCCTTCTTGATGTAGTTGGCGACGTCGTGCACCTTTTCAACACCTAGCTGCGAATCACGCAGACGGCTTACCGCGTCGTATTCGTACAGTCCCTGATGGGCCTTGGTGGTCGATTTTATGTGCCAGGTAATCAGCTTTATTCCCATCGACTCGGCCAATTGTTCGGCGAGCATGGTCTTGCCTGTGCCCGGCTCACCCTTGACCAGCAGGGGCCGTTCCAGCGTGATGGCGGCGTTGACTGCCAGTTTCAGATCATCTGTGGCTACGTAGGAAGGGGTACCTTCGAATTTCATTCCGGCTGTCCTCAAGGTAATTCAGGGTATGGTGCCGCCTGGGGCGTACAACACCAATAAAGTTAACTTACGACTATAACGTGAGCGCGGGCGCGCTGTGAACCGGGGCGTAGTATTCAGTCACTGAATGATCCACCCAGTAATACTCATCATAATCAGCGCTCCTTAACTGGCTCGCTATCGAAGTCGGAGCTGAAGGCCTCGATAAATCCATTGCGCAGAATACCGAACAACGCCTGCAGAGGGCTTATTTCGGCCTCGTTCAAAGTACCGCTTAGAGTTACACGCGTCGCCAACTGGTCCTTGCGCTGATTTTTCAGAATAGCGCCGCCTCCCCCTACCAGAGCCTCCCACATACCACGCAATATTCCCTTGTCTTGACTCTGTATATCTTGCTTGAAGTTGAATATTTCCACATTACGCAACAGCGGCTTTACGTAGCCCTCGATTTTGCCGTCTGTTATTGTGGCCTCGATCACAAGCTCACCGGTGCCCGCCTGAAAATCAAAGTTGCCATAGGCCGAGGCAAAATCGTTGATTCGGGTTAATTCAGCATTGGATACACGCAGTCTGAAATCAAGATTCTGCATACGCACCAGTGGATCAAAAGCAGCCTCCACTTCCATCGGAGCATGCCCGAGGAATTGAGCTGTGCCCCGCATGTTGGCGTCGAGATCACCCTCGAGGTCTTCGGTGGTGCCGAGGTTGTGAAAGCTCAGATTGACGTCATTGGCATACAGGTTAACTGGTGGCTCGGTGGTGAAATTACGAAACGCCACTACGCCATCAATTATCCGTAATTCGTTCAGGGTGATTGGTACCTGATCCTGCAGCGTTTCCCGCCAATCTACGCCATTACCGATTTGTTTTCCCTGTTCGTTTGGCGCATCCACGAAAGTCACCTCTGGCTCCGTGAAGCTGACGACCGCAACTAAAGCCCGCTGTTCCCATAGCGCCGTCCAGCTAACGGCGATATCGATCAGTGGCGCCTTGAGCAGGGGGGCTTGAATATTGCCTTCGATTTTCTCGATATTAAGATTGTGCAACACATAGGCGCCTCGCCACCAGGAAAGCTCAACACGTTCGATATGCCCAGTGTAACTGCCCATCTGTGCCAGATTTTCATTAAGCAGGTGCCGCACAAGCGAGGCGAGTGATAAATGAAGGATCACTAGCGCAATGATAACGCTCGCCATAACGCCGTAAGCAAACCCAAATTTCTTTTTCATCCACAGGTCCTTAATCGTTGACTACTGTTTTTGCAGCCAGGTTCGCTCAAAACTGACTCTTTCGCTGAGGTGGCAGACTGGCTATCCTGCCTACAACCCCTTATTCAGGTTTGATCACACCATGCCTTTAAGCCCCACTACTCTCGCTCAACATATTCTTGACGGATTCGACAGCTACCGCCACGGTTTCCGCGAGATCACAGATGGCGCACGTCGCCGTTTTGAAGACGCACGCTGGACCGAGATTCAGGAGGCATCCACCGCACGCATCAATCTGTACGAGGAATGCGTTAACGCCACCTCAGCTGCGCTGGAGCACAACCAGACTGCCAGTAACATATTGGATGTTACCCGTTGGCCGGACATTCGCATGGCCTATATAGAACTCATCTCCCAACGCTTTGACGACGAGCTGGCCGAGACCTGGTTCAATTCGGTATTCACCAACCTGCACCACCACGATCAGATCAGCGATAACACCATGTTCGTGCATACGACGCGGCCGCTGACCCGGCCGCCTTCGCGCACACCCCTGACACGTGGATTCATCTCCGACGGCTCTCTCGACGCGCTGGTAAAACAGGTTCTTGACGAGCACCGGTTCAATACACCTTGGGTGAACTTCGAAGGCGATTGCAAAATGATCGTTGAGCACCTGCAAAAAGGCTTGCCTGAATGGGCCCAAATCGACCGCGGCTTGACAATCGAGCTGGTCCAGTCAGTGTTCTACCGTAACAAAGGTGCTTATCTGGTAGGTCGCGTGCTGAGCCAGAACGAACAATGGCCTTTTGTGCTCCCCCTCATTCATCGAGAAAACGAGGGTATCAGTGTAGACACCCTGATCACCGACGAGTCTCAGGTATCGATCATATTTTCTTTTACTCGTTCTTACTTCATGGTCAAAGCGGTGGTGCCCGCAGAATTGGTGAGCTTTCTCAAAAAACTCCTGCCAGGTAAACATATCGCCGAACTGTACACGGCACTCGGCTTTTATAAACAGGGCAAGTCGGAATTCTATCGCTCGCTGATTTCACACCTGGCCACAAGCGATGATCGCTTCATGATGGCGCCAGGTGTGCGCGGCATGGTAATGAGCGTGTTCACCCTGCCCGGCTTCAATACGGTATTCAAGATCATGAAGGACAAGTTTGCGCCTTCCAAAAATATAGATCGGGCGACTGTTATCGACCGCTATCGCCTTGTCAAACGGCATGATCGGGTCGGGCGTCTAGCCGACACTCAGGAGTTTGCGGACTTCCGCTTCCGCCGCGACCGCTTCGAACCAGACTGCCTAGCCGAACTACTCGAAGTAGCCGCCTCAACGATCATAGATGAAGGCGAGATCATTTTGGTGCGACATTGCTGGACTGAGCGGCGCATGACACCACTGAACATTTATCTGGAACACGCCAGCGAAACGCAGACGCATGAAGCCCTATTGGACTACGGCAAAGCAATCAAGGAGCTTGCGGCCGCCAACATATTCCCCGGCGACATGCTGCTAAAGAATTTCGGCGTCACACGTCACGGCAGAGTTGTGTTCTACGACTACGACGAAATAAGTTATCTGACCGAGGTCAACTTCAGGCACATCCCCGAGGCCATGTACCCTGAACAGGAGATGGCGTCAGAACCTTGGTACTCGGTCGGACCCAACGATGTGTTTCCCGAAGAGTTCCCCGTATTTCTGTTCGCCGACGTCAAACACCGAAAGCAATTTTTCAGCATGCATGGCGACATCTTCGACGCGGACTACTGGAAGGGCTTACAAGCACGCATCAAGGATGGCCAGGTCATTGATGTCTTCCCGTACCGCAGGACCTGAACCGTCAATTTCGAACAAGGGCAGCATAGATACAAATTAATTTACCTGCGGGGGTGTTATTTTTTCAATCTGTCGTATACTGAAGTTCGTTCGTTTTGCGCCGTAAGGCACCTGCCAAGCACAACTTGACAAGGTAAGCAGTTAAGCGCAAAGTGAGCGCGTAGGTTTTCAAGATAGAGTAGTAGGCTGCAAGCGCACTTTTCAGTACGTAAGTTTGTCATTCTCGTAATCTTTGATTCCCCGCGCTTTAATTGAGCATTGCTCAAGTTTTTCAATTTGATAGGAATTATCCGAAATGGCAACTGGTACAGTTAAGTGGTTTAATGACACTAAAGGCTTTGGCTTCATTACTCCAGACGGCGGTGGTGATGATTTGTTCGCCCACTTCTCAGAAATTAAGGTTCAGGGCTTCAAATCCCTCGCCGAGAACCAGAAGGTGTCTTTCGACATCACTACTGGTCCTAAAGGCAAGCAAGCTGCAAACATTCAGGTTATCGGTTAATTCCGAAGTCTGACTGAAAACCCGGCCTCGGCCGGGTTTTTTATTGCCTGCAATAAAGTCTTTTCACCTCGCGGAAAAGCAAAAAAAACTCGCCTGAAAAGGCCTTAAGTCGTACCCTATTGCCCTATCAGTAAGGCCGTTCGGGGACTACCCGCCGTGGCTTTTACCCGTGTTGCCTTTGCGCAACCCGCACCAGGACGTCTAAGAGGGGGTTCCCACAGTGGAAAGCACCGAGTCAGCAAAAATCGACGACAGCCTCAGGCTGACAATCTTCCGTGCAGCAGAAGCCATCGTCAGCGAATTGGGCGCGTCACAGTTAACCTTCTCCAGCCTGAGCGAACGGACAAACATCGATCAGCAAACCCTGGAAATCATGTTCCCGGATCGAGAGGCGCTACTTGCGGCGATGGTCGAGCACCGCCTGGAACGCTTCAGAGTTCGCTGGAGAGCATACGAAAGCGTGCTGCCCGACGAGCCTATGAGAGAACTCAAGTCTCTACTACTGAGCAATCTGAGTGAATCCAATGAAGAAAAAAACCTAGACTCGGCCATTCTAGCCGCAGCATCAAGTAATCCGGAATTACTGCAGACAACCTCGGACGACGTCCAGGGCTTATTCAACATCCTAGCTGAGTCTCCACTGGGTTTGGCCCAGGCCAGCATTTTGTTCTTCTCGGTACGCGGATATCGGTTATTCGAACAAATCGGTATTTGTCCGATGACCGATGTTCAGCGTAGTGAATTCCAGGAACAAATCATGTTATTGGCTAGAACCCTATACGAACAGAAAAGCGAAGACTGAATCCTACTGGACCTCATCGCCCGGCTAACCGCGCAGCAGCCTAGACTCAATGCTGGCCCCGGGCGTATTTGGTTTCTATCGGTCGCCATTGTATCCAGGCGGCTCGGAGCAACGCGAAGACAATATAGGCACCCAATACCAACCCCATCACCAGGCTAAGATCGCCCAACATACGAGCCTGATCATCGCCTGAGCCAAGGACCGTATCAAACAGCAGAATAATGGTTGCCGGCGCCTGCGCAACTTCCATCGGAGCCACACGCACGGGTGTAAACAACAAAACCGCCATCATTAGCCACAGCGGCTCACGAATAAACCACCAAGGAATGAAGCTTGTGATCTTCCACCACACCAGCCAGCCACAGGCCGCAGCCGCCAGATAAACCATCCAGACCATCTCATATTCGGATTCGTTGAACATCGGGCAAGGCACCGTCATGGAAAATGTGGCGCTATAATAACTTTTTTCTTCCAGGAGTCCCATCCAGATGCCAATTCCCGCTCGCCGCGACATTACTGTTGATCCGTACGCCTGGCTTGAGCAGCGTGACAGCCCTGATGTACTCGACTATCTGAACGGCGAGAATCAGATCACCGAAACCTGGCTGCGTGATCACAACGACCAGCGCGACGTTCTCTTCAATGAGATACGTAGCCGAATTCGCGAAACCGATTTATCTCTTCCCGCGGTATGGGATAGCTGGTTGTATTACCAGCGAACAGAGGCCGGTGCAGAATATCCACGTTTCTATCGCTGTGTTCGCCCGGCAGACGGTGGACTTGAGATCGACAGCCAGAGCGAGCAACCATTACTGGACCTGAACGCTCTTGCCGGAGAAGGTTTCCTGCAGCTGGGTGATTACGCGATCAGCCCTGATCACCTCTGGCTGGCTTACAGCCTGGATCGACAGGGAGACGAAGTTTATCTGCTGTATATGAAAAACATCAGTAGCGGCGAGACCACCGAGCTGAACCTGGATCAGGCAGATGGTAGCCTGGTCTGGGCAGCAGACAGCACCCACCTGTTCGCCATCACCATGGATGAGACCTCGCGTCCAGCACACCTGTGGCGCCTGCATCCGCAGAACTCTCCAGTGCACCTGTTTCACGAATCAGATCAGCGATTCTATCTCCACGCCTATCGCAGCAGTTCCGAGCAGTGGCTCATGCTCGCCAGCACAAGCAAGAACACCAGTGAAATACAGTTACTGCCGGCCGATCAACCCAGCGGGCAGTGGCAGATGATGGCACCGCGTGCCGACGGACACGAATACCACGTGGACCACGGTGCCGAGGGGCTACTGATTCGCAGTAATGCAGAGGGTGAAAATTTCTGTCTGTATAACGCAGACCCAGAGCACCCTGAACAAAATAACTGGCGCAGGATGGTAGCCACAGATCCGCTTCGCACTCTGGAAGATTTCAGCGTACAAGCAGACGCTTTGCTGCTGCATTATCGTGATCAAGGCCTGATTACGCTGGAAGTCAAACCAATCAGCGCTCCGAACTATGTCGTGAGCATGCCTGATGCGGTTTACAGCCTGCACGTACAAGGCGGCGAAGAATACGAAAGCGAATATGTCAGATTGCGCTACGAATCATTGAACCGGCCCGCACAAATCATTGCATTGCATCTTGCCAGCGGCGAGCAACGCATCCTCAAACAAGTCCCTGTTGAAGGACCTTTTGATGCAAACGATTACGAGGTGCTTCGGGAATGGGCTATCAGCGCGGATGGTACTCGTGTTCCGCTCAGTATCGTTCGGTTGCGCGATCGTCCCTCCAGCCCTGCCCCACTCTATCTCTATGGCTACGGCTCCTACGGCGCCAGTATGGATCCCTGGTTCTCCCATGCTCGCCTCTCACTGTTGCAACGGGGCTGGCAGTTCGCAATTGCCCATGTGCGCGGTGGTGCTGACCTCGGCGAGGCCTGGTATCAGATGGGAAAACTGGAGCACAAGGAGAATACGTTCAGCGATTTTATCGGTTGCGCCGACTACCTTATCAATGAAGGGTTCACCAGCAACCACCAGCTGGTAATCGCCGGCGGAAGCGCCGGGGGGTTGCTGATCGGTAATGTGATCAATCAACGCCCCGGCCTGTTTGCCGCAGCAGTAGCCGATGTGCCATTTGTCGATGTATTCAACACCATGAGTAATCCCGAGCTGCCCTTGACCGTGGGGGAATACGAAGAATGGGGGGATATGCGTGACCCGCTCGTTGCCGAACGGGTCAGAAGCTATGCGCCTTACGAACAGGTTAAAAGACAGGACTATCCAGCGCTGTTCGTCACGGCCGGGTACCACGACATGCGCGTCCAGTACTGGGAGGCAGCCAAATGGGTTGCAAAGCTACGTCACAGCAAAACTGACAGCAACCCACTTTTACTGCGCACCCAGATGAGCGCAGGCCACGGCGGCGCCAGCGGACGCTACCAGGCCATGCGCGAACTGGCAGAGGAATATAGCTTCTTGCTGGCTGTCATTCCCGACGCTTGAAGCCCCGCTGCTCCAGCAGCATGTAAAATACCGGCACGAAGATCAGAGCCAGGGTGCTCGCTGCCAGCATGCCACCCACTACGACCGTACCGATCTCCTGCCGGCTCACCGCACCGGCACCGGTACTGAAAGCCAACGGCATGCTGCCAATAATGAACGTAAGTGCGGTCATCATAATGGCGCGGAAACGCTGGCGTGCAGCGGTCAGCGCCGAATCAAAGGGTGACATGCCCTCCTTGCGATTCTGCGCGGCAAACTCGACAATGAGAATGGCGTTCTTTGCGGCCAGACCGATCAATACCAGCAGCCCGACCTGGAAATAGATGTCATTGGGGAAGCCGCGCAACATTGAGGTCACTACGGCGCCAAAGACGCCAAATGGAATGGCTGTCGCCACAGCCAGGGGCAAACTCCAACGCTCATACTGAGCCGCCAGGATCAGGAAGACCATAAGGATGCCCAACGCAAAGGCAATCGCACCAGAAGACGCCGAGTCCAACAATTGGTACGCCTCGCCTACCCAACCCAACTGTGCCTGGGGACCCAAAGCCTCGGCGGCAACTTCCTGCATGGCGGCCAGGGCGTCAGCCGTGTTGTATCCAGGCGCAGGATCTGCGCTTACCTTGGTAGCCGCATACAAATTAAACCGACTCACGCTGTCGATACCCTGGATCCGCTTCAGATTAACAACCGAATCCAGTGGTACCAACTCGCCACTCCCTGCGCGTACAAAGATCTTGCCCAGATCCTCTGGATCGCTGCGAAAGGGTGCTTCAGCCTGAATATTGACCTGCCAGTTACGCCCCTCGAGCGTGAAATCGTTGACGTACAGAGCCCCGAAGGTACTGCGCATCGTGACAAAAATATCATCAATCGCTATACCCATGGATTTGGCCTTGTCCCAGTCGACCGTGGCGTCATATCGTGGCACGCCGACGTCGACGGCTGCGCGGACGTTAGTCAGTTCCGGCCGCTGATTGGCGGCCGCAACGAACCGGTCAGCTTCGGCCTTGAGCTTCAGCGGATCGCTCTCACCCAGAACCTGGAGATAACCTTCAACCCCGCCGGTCAGTGACAGTCCCATGATCGGTGGGGGGACGAAGGCAAATACGTTGGCCTCCTGCAACTGAGCGCCCAACCCGGCAATCCGATTGGCTACAGCCTGAGCACTATGCTCCTCGCCAGGGCGCTCATCCCAGTCAATCAGCGTAACAAAAGCCACACCGGTATTAGTGCGAAGCCCTCGATTGAGAATGTCGAACCCGGCAAAACTGGTTACCCCCTTGGTCTCATCCATCGCGACTATTTTTTTGCTGACCACTTCACGCACGGCTTCGGTGCGGCCCAACGCAGACACGGGTGGCAATTGATAGACCGCCAATAAAAACCCCTGGTCCTCCTGTGGCACCAACCCGGTGGACATGCGGTCAATCAAAAATACGGTAGAACCGATCAGCAAAGCAAACAACACCAAGGTGATCTTTGCATGCACCAGCATCCAGCCCACCACTGCCGCGAAACCATCGGTGAGTCGATCAAAACCGTTATTGAACCATGCAAAAGCAGTCGATGGTTCCGCCTGCGCACGATCGAGCAATATTGCGCACATCGCTGGCGTCAACGTCAGGGCAACCACGCCAGATAGCGCAACGGATACTGCGATGGTTACTGCAAACTGACGGTAAAGCTCACCGCTGAGACCGCCAAGAAAAGCTACCGGGGCGAATACAGCGACCAGTACGAGCGTCGAACCGACGACCGCACCGGACACCTGCTTCATCGTTTTACTAGCAGCTTCGTAGCTCGAAAGCCCCTCCTCCTTGATCAGCCGCTCAGCGTTCTCCATGACGATGATCGCATTATCAACCACCACGCCGATCGCCAGAATCAAACCAAAGAGCGTAAGCAGGTTGACCGAAAAGCCAAACAACTGCATGCCGGCGAAGGTACCGATCAAAGACACCGGAATAGCCACCAACGGAATGAGAGTAGCCTTTAGATGCTGCAGAAATAGAAACGTGACCAGCAGAACCAGACCCAGCGCCTGGATCAGGGTGATGATCACTTCGCGGATCGATACCTCGATGAAGATGGTCGTGTCATAGGGAATATCAAAGCGTAGGTCACCGGGAAAATCAGCGGAGATCCTGTTCATGGCCTGGCGCACATTTTCTGCGGTTTCCAGCGCATTCGCTCCGGGTTGTAGATAGATACCGATCGGCACTGCATTCTTGGCATTAAACGTGGCGCTGAAATCATAGCTCTGCGCCCCCAGTTCCGCCCGGGCAACATCTCCCAGGCGCAAGGCGCGCCCTTCGACATCACTGCGCAATATGATCTGTTCGAAATCATCGGTGGTGACCAACCGGCCCGGTGTACTGACGCTGTAAGTGAACGTTTGACCAGGCGGCGAGGGTTCGGCGCCTATGCGTCCCGCTGCGAACTGGGCGTTCTGCTCGCGTAGAGCAGCCGCTACATCACTGGGCGTGAGGTTGAACTCAGCCAGCTTGTCAGGCCGCAACCAGATACGCATGGAATAATCCTGGGCACCAAACAGCGCAGCGTTACCCACCCCGGGCAGGCGCACCAGTTCATCGAGCACATTCAACAACGCGTAATTGCTGATTTCCAGAGTACCTAGCTGCTCCTGTTCGGAGGACAAGGTGATCACCTGGAGGATTGATGTAGAGCGCGCCTGAACCTGCACGCCGAGGTTACGAACTTCCTGGGGAAGACGTGCCGTTGCCCGCTGGACGCGGTTGTTGATATCGATCGTGGCCTGATCCGGATCGGTTCCAATCTGGAAGTGTACCGTCAACTGCATTGCACCGGAGTCCGCGCTGTAGGACTCCATATAGAGCATGTTATCGACGCCGTTGATCGCCTGCTCGAGTGGCGCCGATACCGTTTCGGCGATCACACTAGCACTGGCTCCAGGATAATTGGCCTGCACAACGATCTGCGGTGGCACTACCTCGGGATACTGCTCTACCGGTAACTGGGCAAGGGATGCGCCCCCGGCAATCAGGATCAGAATTGAAAGAACAGTTGAAAAGATAGGTCGATCAATGAAGAACTGCAACATACGACCTACTCCCCTTCAGACGTCGAGGCGTCGGATGGGCTTGCATCATCATTAGTCACCTTGACCTCCATTCCCGGCCTCAAGCCAACCTGGCCGTTGACGACCACGCGCTCTCCGGGCTGCAGACCCTCGATGATGATTTGACGGTCATTGATGATCGCTCCCAGAACGATCGATCGTTTTTCTACCGTAAGATCGTCCTTGACCACATAAATTTGCGGTCCCTGAGCATCGGCGCCGACTGCCTGGGCGGGCACCAGAATCTCGTCTTCGATGCGGCGCAGGACAATGCGTACCCGTACGAACTGACCAGGAATGAGTTGCCTGTCCGGATTATCAAATACGGCGCGCAGCGTAATGGTGCCGGTTGCACTGTCGATATTACTCGAAGTGAAATCAATGTTACCCGGTAGGGCGTATTCAGAGTCATCTGCGAGTTCCAAATGCACGGTGGCGCTGAGACCGTCATCTTCCAGCTGCGAGGCCCGCTGTATGGCAGCGTCCTTTTCCGGTAGCGCAAACAAGACATGCACGATGTCCTGTCGAGTAATAGTGGTCAACAGCGCACCAACCGTCAGGACACTACCTTCAGGCAACACTTCTAGACTGGTGCTTCCGGCCATAGGAGCGCGCACCTGGGTATAGGACAAGTTCAGTCTTGCTTCATCCAGTCGGGCATCAGCTTCGGCAAGACCCGCGCGGGCGAAATCCAGTTGGGAGTTGAGACGATCTCTCTCGCTAGCACTGATCGCACCTCGATCAAATAACTGCTGGGCTCGATCCCACTCCCGTTCAGCCTGACGCAGCTCGGCCAGCGCGTTGGCACGAAAAGCCTTCGTCTGCTCTTCGACGATCCGAAGTGGCTCAGGATGAATGATGAACAGCAAATCACTCTCTGCTACCTGAGCGCCCTCGCGGTAGACGCGCTTCTGCAAAACACCCGGAACCCGCGCGCGCACCTCCACCTCGCGAGCACCACGTACCCGAGCAGGATATTCGCGCACCAGCTCTACGTCGGAGCGCTTGATTTCCTCTACGGTGACCAATGCGGCAGGCCGCTGTTGCGGCTGATCGGCAGACTCGCTCCCACAGGCGGAAAGCAGACCAACGGCCCCGAACATGGCAAGGAGACGAACCAGAGATCCAGATGAGGACGGCACAGGTACCGAGGTGAAACTTAGCATAGATCGATATCGCTCGAATAAAGTGGAAAGTGGTAGGCCGCATAGCGTCCATTGTGTGACTGATTAGCCTGTTGTGTCCGGAGTGCTTAGCAAGCCATGCAAAATAATATCCAGAAGTTGATCGGCCACCTCGTCAAGAGACTCGTTGCGGCCGGAAATCCGATTGACCAGAACACTGCCGTAGGCAAGATTGCCTATAGCATCGAGAATCACTTGTGGATCGCTAACACGACTACGGCCGCTATCAATCAGCTGCTGGTACACATCGATCCAAGCTTGGCGTCGCATGTCCGAATAGGCGAAATAACGCGGCTTGCTTATACGCCTGAATTCCGCAGACTCATGCACAAACAGTTCAATAGCTTCGGGGTGAGCTTGAAAAAAAGCCATATAAGCCTTGAAGCCCACTCGCAGATACTCAAGCGGATCATCGACAGCAAACACCGCGTGATCGACCTGAGCAGTCAGTCGCTGCATAACGTCTTCAACTGCGGCTTGAAAAAGGGCGTCCTTGGTAGGGTAAAAACGATACACGGTACCTTTGCCTACGCCTGCAAGATCGGCAATCTGCTGAACTTCCGTGCAACGAAATCCTTGTTCGGCGAATATCTGGACTGCCGCAGACAGAATTTGCTCACAGCGCTGCGCTGCGGGCATGCGTGCCCGTTTGGCTGCTATATCTATAGGATCATGTGACATGCTTCACTTCTGGACTGACGCGTCAGTCCATATTAGAAAACAGGCATAGAATGAATGCAAGGTCGGTAATGGGAAACTCTATTGCAGAATGTCCGACTGCCAGGAGTGGCAGCCGGACATTCTCGTTTATAGATGAGGATGCAGGGCAGTCTGTGCCACCCGATTAATCGTCCTCAATAGCTGTTGGCTACTTCGTCAAAAGTCGCTTCGATAGTAGCTGACGGTGGAGGGCTGAGAAGCGTGGCAACCACGATCGCGATAGTAGCGAGAATGAAGCCGGGGATAATCTCGTACAAACCAATAGTATCGATCTGTTTGTAGACCACAACCGTCACGCCACCAACAATGATGCCAGCTAGTGCGCCGTTGCGGTTCATGCGCTTCCAGAACAGCGACAGAATCACTGCTGGACCAAAGGCCGCACCGAAACCTGCCCAAGCGTAGGAAACCAGACTCAATACAGTGCTTTCAGGGTTGAACGCAAAGACCAATGCCAGAATTGCTATGCCAACCACTGCAAACCGACCCACCCAAACCAGCTCCGACTGAGTGGCATCACGACGGAACAGCGCCTTGTAGAAATCTTCTGCCAGGGCAGACGACGATACCAGCAACTGCGAATCGGCTGTCGACATGATCGCCGCCAGCACCGCAGCAAGGAGAATACCGGCCACAATCGGATGCATCATTGCCTGGATCAATACCAGAAATACGGTCTCGGCATCGGCAATACCACCTTCGCCAAGGTAGCCAATACCAACCCAGCCAACCATCAGTGCAGCGACCAGACATATCGATGTCCAGAGCACAGCGATGCGCCGGGCAGTAGGCAGAGCAGCATCGTCACCGATCGCTTTGAAACGGGCAAGAATGTGCGGCTGACCAAAATAACCAAGACCCCAGCCAACCAGCGATATGATCGCCACAAAGCCAAGTGGATTACCCTCGACATCGTTGAAGAATGTCAGTAGCTCGGGATTACTTGCTTCCATTGCCGCTTGAGCGTTGCCCCAACCCCCTATGGAGTTCAAAGCAATGATCGGCACGATCACCAGTGCGGCGGCCATCAGCAGCCCCTGAATCACGTCGGTCCATGATACCGCCAGGAAACCACCAAAGAAGGTGTACGAGACGATTATCACCGTGCCAACAACCACGGCTGTCTGATAGTCGAGTCCGAAGGTGCTTTCAAACAATTTGCCCGCCGCCACCAGACCTGAGCTGGTGTAAAACAGGAAGAACAACAAAATGAAAATGGCCGATATCACCCGTAAAGCACGGCTCTTGTCCTCGAAGCGGAACTCGAAGTAAGCAGGCAGGGTCAACGAATCGTTGACCGCGTGGGAGTAGACCCGTAACCGCCTGGCGACGATCAGCCAGTTCAGATAGGTACCCGCAAGAAGCCCCCCTGCAATCCAGGTCGCTTCATAGCCTGCAGCCAGCGCGTAACCGGGAAGCCCCAGAAGCAACCAGCCACTCATATCGGAGGCACCTGCTGACAGCGCAGCGGTACCGGGCCCGATTGTACGTCCGCCAAGAATGTAGTCGGACAGATTAGTGGTTCGTTTGTAGGCGACATAGCCGAGGGCTAGCATCACCGCGATATAGACCGCAAAGGTCGCACTCACAATGCCAATGTTACCAGTCATGTTCGTCTTCTCTCTTTATAGTTGGACAGTCCTTGTCCTGTTATTGGTATGGGGAAGTACTGATCAATTCCCTCTGCTCGACGACGCCAGTTTTCAACTGACGCCTTCCTGCTCATGGCTCACCGTTGCCCAACGACAGCAGACTGGCATTTCCGCCTACCGCAGTGGTGTTGATGGTGCGCGTACGTTCAGTGACAAATCGCAGTAGATAGTGCGGTCCTCCAGCCTTTGGGCCAGTACCGGACAGACCCATTCCACCAAAGGGTTGCACGCCAACCACGGCGCCGATCTGATTGCGGTTGATATACACATTACCGATGCGTACCCGACGATCAATGTGCAGTGCGGTGTCTTCATTGCGGCTGTGTATGCCTAGTGTCAAACCGAAACCAGTCGCATTTATGTCATCAATCATTTTATCGAGCGTATTATTGCGCCAAGTGATCACATGCAGGATCGGCCCGAAATGTTCCTTGTCGAGTTGGCTAATACTATCCAGACGGAACGCGGTCGGCGTGACAAAATGTCCATCGAGACCCGGCGGCAATGGCGTTTCACCAATCAACCGATCTTGGGACTTCATGGTTTCAATATGCTTGTTCAAGTTATTTCGCGCATCTTCATCGATCACTGGCCCAACATCAATGGACCGCTCAAACGGATTCCCGACTTGCAATTCTGCCATGGCGCCCTTGAGCAACTCCATCACCCGCGGTGCGATGTCTTCCTGGATAAACAGCACGCGCAGCGCAGAGCAACGCTGCCCGGCACTGGTAAAGGCTGAATGCACCACATCATTGATCACCTGTTCAGGCAACGCTGTAGAATCAACCAGCATGGCGTTCTGGCCACCGGTTTCTGCAACCATGGGCGCAATAGCGCTGTCGCGGGCCGCCAGTGCACGATTGATCACGTGCGCAGTCTGGGTCGAGCCTGTGAAAGCCACACCGGTGATACGGGTGTCGGAGGTCACTACGCTTCCTACCTGCTTGCCGTCACCCGGCAACAGCGCCAACACGTTACCTGGCAAGCCGGCTTCATGCATCAGCTCGACGCAACGCACCGCCAAGAGACTCGTCTGTTCCGCTGGCTTGGCCACCACGGTATTACCTGTAACCAACGCAGCTGATACCTGACCAAGAAAGATGGCCAGAGGGAAGTTCCAAGGACTGATGCAGGCGAACACGCCCCGGCCCTGCAGGTAAAGCTCATTACTTTCCCCGGTCGGCCCCGGCAAGGTTATCAACGCAAAACGCTGACGCGCCTGCACAGCATAGTAACGACAGAAGTCGACCGCTTCGCGGACCTCATCAATGCCATCCTGAAGACTCTTGCCAGCTTCGCGGGTACAGATTGCCATCAATTCGGGCATATGCTTTTCGAGCAAGTCTGCGGTGCGCTCGAGTATTGCGGCACGCTGCTCAACTGGTGTTGCGTTCCACGCGGGAAACGCAGCGGCCAGGCTGTCAATCGCTTCATGCGTCTGTTGCGCAGTTGCCCAGATGACTTCACCTACTTGATGGGACAACTCGTACGGACACATCACCGCCCTGATCTCGCCGGTCAACCTTTTACCGTTAACCAAGGGCGCACCAGTCCAGCGCGCGCCCATGTGCTTGTCCAACTCAGCTTTGAGCGGCAACCAGTGCGACAGGATATTCAGGTTGATGCCCCGCGAATTGCGGCGACCGCTGCCGTAAATATCAACAGGCATCGGAATCAGGTCGTTGGCCTTGGACGCGTGACGACGCAGACTGGTTAGTGGGTGCTCGATGAGTGACTCGATCGGTACTTTTTTGTCCACCAGCTTATGCACGAAAGAGGAGTTTGCACCGTTTTCCAACAGGCGCCGCACAAGGTACGGCAGCAAATCCTTGTGCGCACCGACAGGTGCGTAGATACGGACAGCACAACTGTTCTGCTCCAGCACTGTGTCATAGAGGGCGTCACCCATGCCATGCAGGCGCTGGAATTCAAACGGGCGGTCACCTGCCATGGAAAGAATACAGGTAACGGTGTGCGCGTTATGCGTGGCGAACTGAGAATAGATCAGACCTTCTGTTTGGGTACTGAGCAGATAGCGCGCGCATGCCAGATAGGAGACGTCTGTACCCTCTTTTCGGGTAAAGACCGGATAGCCCTCGAGACCAGCCTGCTGAGATAGCTTGATCTCGGTGTCCCAGTAAGCACCTTTGACCAGACGCACCGGAATCAGGTCGCCTTGCTCTTTGGCCAGTAATGTCAACCAGCATAGTACTGGCAAAGCGCGCTTGCTGTAGGCCTGAACAACAATACCAAAATCGCCCCAGCCACGGCTATCCGAGTGATTGTAAATACGCTGGAACAGCTTCAGAGATAGCTCCAGCCGGTCGGCTTCTTCGGCGTCGATGGTAATGCCGACGCCACCGGCGCGGGCCTGACGGATAAGTCCTAGGACGGTTTCGCTTAACTCTTCCAGCACCTGCTGTTCACGAGCGCTTTCATAATGCGGATGAAGTGCAGAGAGCTTGATCGAGATCGTCGGTTTCGGACTTTTTCCCTGATACTTGTCGCTGGCCAGAGCCGCGATTGCGTCGCTGTAGTCCGCCAGGTATTTGGCCGCATCTGCACGGGTTAGTGCGGCTTCACCGAGCATGTCGAAGGAATAGGTATACCCGTTGTCACGCTGCTCTTTGGCGTTCTTCAAGGCTTCCTTGATATTACGCCCAAGTACAAACTGCTTGCCCATGATACGCATGGCTTGCAGCATGGCGCTGCGGATGACCGGCTCCCCGCTGCGTTTGACTAGTCGTCCAAGCACCGTACCTGGAGTTCCATCTTGGCGCTTGTCAAGGTTGACTACCTTGCCCGTCATTACCAAACCCCAGGCAGCCGCATTCACCAGTGCGCTTTCGCTCTGACCCACATGCTTGTCCCACTGGGCGGCATTGAGCTTGTCACGGATCAGCGCATCGGCGGTATCAGCATCCGGCACCCGCAGTAATGCCTCGGCCAGGCACATCAGCATGATGCCTTCCTGAGTGTCGAGACTGTATTGCTGAAGGAGTGCGTCGATGCTGTCGCTCGCATTATCGCGCTTGCGCACATCCTGAATCAGCTTGGTTGCCCGCTGCGAGAGAGCAGCCATATCTTTCGGCTCGGCTAGCACTTCGAGCTCGGACAGATACGCGGCTTCATCTACCGAGTAGTTTTCGCTGACGACGTTGAGAAAGTCTTGGGGACTGCTATCGCGAAAACTGCCCCGCGGGGCCTCACTGGCTTTGAACATCTTTTTCTGCTCCTTCTTCGCCCGGAATCTCACCTTGTGAGTATCGGGTACGGATAAGAAATCCTTTCAACTCTAACCCTAGACCATGACAGGCATTCGGACGAGTTTGATTGTTTTTTTCGTGGCTATGTCCTGTAGGCAAGACAAGGACGCACGTCGTCAAACAACTGTAGAAGGCAGTAGATGGCAAATCTTGCAAAAACCTGCGGTTATTTTGCGTAAAACTCCGAAATGAAAGAGATAATCTGGCCCGAAGACACTACCTTGCGTCCATGCGGAGCCTGCGTGGTGTTTCACCGCAACGCTGGCGGACCGCATGGGTCAAGGCGCTCTGACTGGAGAACCCGCAGCGGCTGGCCACCTCTGATAGAGGCATGGCGCTATTGCAGATCAGTCTGACCGCCTCGCCTATTCGCGCTGAAAGCAGATACTGATGAGGAGACTGTCCTGCCCGCTGTTTGAACAGTGCGTGAAAGTGGCTGGGACTGATGTGAACTTGTGCGGCCATTTCAGCGACACTGACCGGCTGATCGAGTCGATCGCGAATAAAGTTATCGATCCGCGACAAATCAAGCGAGTGGGTAGTCTGAATCGCTGGCGGCCGTGAAAAAAGACGATCGTGCAGGGTGTGTAACAAGACGCCCCCGAGATGCCTGCTTATCGGACCCTGACTGCCCCCAGGCACGGCAAGTTGGTGAGCAGCAAAATCCAGAAGGCCCTGCAAACCCTGGTCCAGACGTACAAAGCGTGGCTTTTCAAACAGCCGGGATAAGTCATCATTAGGCGTCTCCTCGATGTTGGCCGCTGTGTCTACGGCAAGATCGAGAATCAACATGTGATTGGTGCCTCGCCCGGAGAAAGCATGAGCTTCGTGACCGGGTACCAGGCAGGCATGCAGACGACTGACGGCGCCGCCCTGCCCCATGACTTCAAAATCTGCGCAGCCGTCGAGCCCTACAATCAGCTGATGTTGGGAGTGAGAGTGGGTCGCACAGTGCACCGGAAGATCAAGAATACGCGTGTGAATCATGCAAATTAGCCATTACGCATGGACTCCTATAGTAGGCTCTGGCCGACACAGCCACAACCCGCGAGGATGCTCTTGAAATATATAGTCATCGACTCCATCTGCTATCTACAAGCGGCTTGCCGCACGAAAATCGAACAGAGAGAGCTCATGATCAATACCGACAGCGTGCAACCCGACTATATCGAACGCGAAGTACCTGAAAGCCCGAATTCCGGTACAGGTCTAGCGTTACCCGAGCACGCCTTACCCGATAAGTTGTATTTGCTGCCAATAAGTAACCGGCCCTTTTTCCCGGCGCAGGTGATGCCGGTGGTTATGGACGAAGCACCCTGGGGGGAAACAATAGACCTCGTGTCCAGTAGTCCTCACCATGCACTTTCTCTGTTTTATGTTGATGGGCCACTTGCGGCCAGCGGCGAACTCGATTTTGAGCGTTTCCCCGAAATCGGCTGTGCGGTAAAGATCCAGCATGCAATCAAGGAAAACGGCAAGATACAGTTCATCGCCCAGGGGCTTACGCGGGTGCGCATCACCCAGTGGCTTAGTTGTAAGCCGCCCTATCTTGTGAAAGTGGAATATCCCAAGCCCCCACATGATGAGCGGGACGAAGTTCGCGCTTACGCGATGGCTTTAATCAATGCAATCAAGGAGCTGTTACCGCTCAATCCGCTCTACAGTGAAGAGCTAAAAAACTATCTCAATCGCTTCAGTCCCAATCAACCGTCACCACTATCAGACTTCGCCGCAACCCTGACATCGGTCAAGGGAAGTGAGCTCCAGGACATTCTCGATACGGTGCCCGTGCTGCGCCGCATGGAAAAGGTGTTGGTATTGCTGAAAAAAGAGATTGACGTCGCGCGATTACAAAGTGAAATCAGCGCCGAGGTCAATCGCACCATCAGTAACAGCCAGCGCACGTTTTTCCTTAAGGAGCAGCTCAAAGTCATCCAAAAAGAGCTAGGTCTGTCCAAGGACGACCGAACAGCTGATATCGAATATTTTCGTGAACGGCTGAAGGACAAGACCCTGCCAGAAGCCACCAGCACCAAAATCGAAGAAGAACTGAGCAAATTGTCGGTGTTGGAAACAGGGTCCCCAGAATACGCGGTAACCCGCAACTACCTGGACTGGGCAACGTCAATCCCCTGGGGCATAACCCATGATGACAATCTGGATATAGCCCATGCACGGCAAATCCTCGACCGCGACCACGACGGTCTACAAGAGGTGAAGGAACGCATCCTGGAATTCATCGGTCTGGGTGCGTTCAAGGGTTCGGTGTCTGGCTCCATCGTATTGCTCGTGGGCCCCCCCGGCGTCGGCAAGACCAGTATAGGTCACTCGATAGCGGAAAGCCTGGGACGGCCTTTCTACCGATTCAGTGTGGGCGGTATGCGCGATGAAGCAGAGATAAAGGGACATCGCCGGACCTATATCGGCGCCATGCCAGGCAAGTTCGTGCAGGCGCTCAAGGAGGTGGGGGTGATGAACCCGGTCATCATGCTGGATGAAATTGACAAGCTCGGCAGTAGCCACCAGGGTGACCCCGCCTCAGCGCTGCTCGAAACTCTGGATCCGGAGCAGAACAATCAGTTTCTCGACCATTACCTCGACCTGCGTTTGGATTTATCCAAGACACTCTTCGTGTGTACCGCAAACATATTGGACAGTATACCCGGCCCACTACTGGATCGAATGGATGTTATCCGCCTGTCTGGTTACATCAACGAGGAGAAGCTGGCTATAGCCAAGCATCACCTATGGCCGCGGCAGCTCCAGCGCGCTGGCGTACTTAAAAGCCAATTGCGCATTACTGACAAGGCGTTACGTACTTTGATAGACGGTTACGCCCGTGAAGCTGGGGTACGAAACCTGGACAAGCAATTGGCGAAAGTTGTACGGAAATCCATCATGCGATTGCTTGACGATCGAAGTCAGAAAATTAGCATCAAACCAGCGGACCTTACCGACCTGTTAGGATCGGCGCCTTTTCGCAACGAAAAAACCCTGAAAGGTGTCGGCATCATGACAGGCCTGGCCTGGACATCAATGGGTGGTGTGACCTTGCCTGTTGAGGTAACCCGCGTGCATAGCCTCAGTCGGGGTTACAAGTTAACCGGCAAACTTGGCGAAGTGATGCGCGAGTCAGCTGAAATAGCTTACAGCTACATTTGCGCCAACCTCAAGAGCTACCAGGCCGATCCGGAGTTCTTCGACACATCCTTCATCCACCTGCATGTGCCCGAAGGCGCAACCCCCAAAGACGGGCCAAGTGCGGGAATCACTCTGGCCAGTGCGTTACTCTCTCTGGCGCGCAACAAGGCACCGCGCAAGGGGCTGGCCATGACCGGAGAAATGACCCTGACTGGCCAGGTACTGCCTGTCGGGGGGATCCGCGAAAAAGTTATTGCTGCACGGAGGCAATCCATCCATGAGCTGATATTGCCTAAGGAGAACGAGGGGGAATACGAAGAGCTACCCGACTATCTGAAGGAAGGCATGCGCATCTATTTCGCCAGCCATTTTCGCGACGTCGCTCGGGCTCTTTTTGACTGAGGTACAAAGCAAAAGCCCCGATGGTTTCCCATCGGGGCTTTTGCTTACAACCCACTTTACCGTTGATTACTTCTTTTTCTGATCACGGGAGTCAGACGATGCAAAATGCTCGTCATGATCCTCGTCTAACTCTTCTACATGCGGAAACTGGTGCAATCCACTTGCGAACTCAGCTTCCGAAATCGTCTTCTCGACATCAGATACTGAGTCCTTGCCACCCGTTTTACGGATGGGCTCAGGGCTCAAACCGTCGATCAGATCCCAATCAGGGTCAAGCGTAAAGTCATTCAGATTCAACTGACTGGTGTTGGATTCATCATGATCCTCTTCGACGCCGGAGGTGAATGCTGCGGTGTCTTCGCCCTCTTCCTCACCAAGTAGCGGCTCGGAGCGATGCGTTTGAGCAACCATGTCGCCATTGTCATTGAATATCAATGGGAATCGGGCCTTGATATGGTCCACACGCTCCATATCACCGCCCAGTTCACGAACCTCTTCTGCCTGCTCCGCAAAACCGGAACCTTCACCCAGTTCGGCTAGTACGCGTAGTTGTTTGTAACGCAGGTCCAGACGCTCTGGCTCTTCATCAATCGCCTTATCGAGCATGGTGCGCGCCTCGGCGAAACGACCATAGGTAATATAAAGCTCTACCCCATCGAGCGGATCGACTGCGGGTTTGGATGTAGCTTGAGCGACCGGTCTGGCGACCATAGCCGGCACAGTAGTGATATTGGAAGAGAAGCCCCCAACGTGGGACTCCTGCTCAGGTTCGGCCTCGAATTGCAGATCTTCATCTTCATCATCTCGGGTGCGACGACGCGAAATAAAGAGGCCCAACAGGAAGGCAATAAATACCAGCGGGATCGTCAGCCAGCTTAACCAGGAAAAAGAACTGGTCGCAGGCTCAGGCTGCTCGCCGGGAAGCACATTCACAGCGATTGAGCCGTCCACGGGATCGTCGCTGCCTGCGACAGAGGATGGACCTGCACCCGTATCGCCGCCACCTATCGAACCGGCACCGATAGTACCCGCGAGATCGCCATCCAGGGTCGACTCAGCCTCTTTGGCCTGACGCAGTACTTCCAGTTCGGCCTGCAGACTTGCAATCTGTGCATCGCGTGCATCCAGCTCGCTGAGCAGAACATTGAATCGACCCTCGAGTACATTCAGTCGCCCAAGCAAGGCAGCAGAATCTGCATCGACTGCTTCTAGGGTTGTCTCTTCAATACGCAGGCGCGATTCAACGCTATCACGATCGGCTTCAACCTCCTCGGTCTGGCCGAGCGAGGTCCCATTGCCTTCGGCCTCTCCAGCGTCAGGCAGTGGGTCGCTAACAGTGTCAGTGCCTGTTCCAACAACAGGTGCCTGCTGAGCCAGGTCCTCCGCGTCCTCTTCAGTGCGAGCTGGAACAGCACCGGACTCTTCTGTCACTACAGGACTGGTTGGCACATCAGCCATCGGCTCCTGCTGCTCGGAGGCACCAGCGAGAAGTTCCGGAGGCGCACCGGCCGAGACAAGTTGCGCCCGAGTCGGCAGCGTCAGGGTGTGGCCGCGACGCAGGCGGTCAATATCGCCGTCAATAAAGGCATCCGGGTTCAGGGCATGAATAGCAGACATGCTCACGCGAATGGGCACAGAGCGATCAGGACGCTGATTGACAGCGATATCCCACAGGCTATCGCCAGCCTGGGTAGTGTATTGTTCGGCACCTTCTTGGGGCTGCATATCAGGTAAAGGCTGAAGTTGCGTCCTGCTTGAGGTCGATACAGCTCCTGCTGCCTGGTCTGCTTGCCGGGGTATTGAAGGTGCAGCATCGGGCCGGCTTGCGCGTGGCTGTGTCAGCGCTGCCGCCGGAGCGGCAAAAGTGACGCGCTGTGGTTCATACAGTGGCGGATCCAGCAGCACCGTGTATTCGCGCAGAATGCGACCGCCCGGGCGGCGAAGCTCAACAAGGAAATTCAGGTAGGGTTCGCGAACTGGACGTGTGGACTCGACGCGAATGAACAGACGATTATTTTCAAATATCGGTATAAAACGCAAATCGGTCAGAAAAAAAGGACGGTCAATACCCGCCTTTTCGAATGCGTCCGGATCAGCCAGAGAGACAATAACATCTGAGGCTGCAAGTCCTCGCGCATCCTGAAGTTGAATCGTGGCACTCAGGGGCTGATTGAGCGAAGAGTCCAGCCGCATTTCCCCGAGTCCTAATGCGTTACTTACACCTACATAGAGAGCGGCCAGAGAGGCTACCCCCACAATCACTTGGCGTCTGACTGCCATACCCTTTCCTCTTGTCCTGTGTAAGTGGCGCCGACTCATCCACTTGCGCTATCCACCGCATTCCCTTTGGGGGAGCGTCAATAACTTATGTGCTGCCGCCCAATACTAGGCAGTATGCCATCCATCGAAAGCTAAACGAACAGAAACTCCGTATGAAAAGTCAAAAAAAACTCAACCTGGACGCATTTAAATTCGAATGCCATTAGTATGACACGCTCCACAGTATGCGGACACACATCAGCCAATGCGAAATGGCCAGATGCCAGCATCTAAACTAGTGAAGCAGCAGGGCAGACACCCTGTCAAGCACTGCAAGTTGCGGTAATATGCTTTTATTTAGGCTACGTTGAAAACAGGCAATGACCGATTCAGATACCCTTTTTGCAGCGCCTCTAGCGCAGATCAGTGATTTCGCTTTTGACCATGAAGTAGTTCGGGTGTTCCCCGACATGATAAAGCGCTCGGTGCCGGGTTATCCAACCATAATCGAAACGATCGGGCTGATCGCGGGCCAATATGCCAAGCCCGACAGCGTTATATACGATCTCGGCTGTTCACTTGGCGCCGCGACCCAGTCCATGCGCCGGCATGTGCGGGCACCGGGGTGTCATATTATCGCGATCGACAACTCCGCACCCATGATCGAGCGCTGCGAGGAGTATCTCCAGGCACAGAATTCGATGGTTGAGGAGCTGACTCCCGCCGACGTTGTACAGGCAGATATAACCCAACTTGCTCTGCAGTCTTGCTCTGTCGTAGTGCTGAATTTTACCTTGCAATTCGTTGCCCCAGCGCTCCGGCTGGCGCTGCTGAAAAGGATCTACGATGCACTGTTACCCGGCGGCTTGCTTATCCTCTCGGAGAAACTCGCTTTTGCCGACGCGCATACCCAGTCAACTATGGAAGCCATGCATCACGTATTCAAACGAGCAAATGGGTACAGTGAGCTTGAGATCGCGCAAAAGCGCAGCGCCATTGAGAAAGTCATGCTGCCCGACACCCTCGAGACTCATAGCGACCGCCTCGCGGACGCAGGCTTTGCTCACAGTCATATCTGGTTCCAGTCACTCAATTTCTGTTCAATGATGGCGTACAAGTGATCGATTACACACCGCTTTACCAACACTTGGCCGCGACACCTCTGGCACACTGGCTTGATGATCTGCCTTCAGCGTTGACCAAGCGCCTTGACGGAGTCAATCATGGCGATTTGCTGCGCTGGCAAGAGGCCGTTGAACACCTGCCGGAGGCTCAGCCTTCGTCAATCGATATAGCATCGGCTGTGCGTCTAGGTCTATCGGCAGACATTGACCCCAGTGAACACACCCTGTTCGAGCAGGCTCTGCGAGACCTGCAGCCCTGGCGCAAAGGTCCGTTCGAGATATTCGGAATAACGATCGACTGCGAGTGGCGCTCTGACTGGAAATGGCAAAGGATCTGCTCACATGTTGATCTGACAGGTCGAGCGGTGCTCGACGTGGGTTGCGGTAATGGCTATCACATGTGGCGTATGTGGGGCGAAGGTGCGCAAACGGTGGTAGGTATCGATCCTAATCTATTGTTTTATAACCAGTTCGCAGCGATCAAGAAGTATATCCCCGACTCTCCGGTGTGGCAGCTGCCGTTCACACTGGAAGAATTACCTGAGCCCACTGGCGGCTTCGATACTGTTTTCTCCATGGGCGTGCTTTATCACCGGCGATCTCCAGTCGATCATTTGCTGCAGCTCAAGGCATGCTTGCGCCCGGGCGGCGAACTGGTGCTGGAGACACTGGTCATAGAGGGTGACGCAAACGCCTGTCTGCTCCCAGAAGATCGCTATGCGCAGATGCGCAATGTTTGGTTCTTGCCGTCGGTTGCCATGCTGGAGCGCCTGCTGCGTCGCAGCGGTTTTAGGGATATCCGGTGCGTGGACATCAACAGAACATCGACCGAAGAGCAACGCAGCACCGAATGGATGCAATTTCAGTCGTTGGCGGATTTTCTCGACCCATCGAATTCACAATTAACCATAGAGGGATATCCAGCGCCAATGCGCGCTACGTTAATCGCCATTCGTCCCTGACTATAGCAATGGGTTATTGATCGCGACCGAGAGTCTGTAGAAAACGCCATTGCGTCTGGCGTTCGAGTCTCTAAGCAAACGTTTTTAACTGCATGTTGGCGGCCAGCCCTGTCTAAAACCTGACAGGGACGCTTTATCTAGCCAAATACGGTGACTGTCTGCCTGCTTATAGCAACCAGAGTGCCGTCCTCTCGCCAGACCATGGCTGACGCGTGGCCATAACCGTCACGCGCATGATCGATATTGGCACGGTAGAGCAGCCAATCAGTATTGCCTAATGCCGGCTGCGGCTGCACAAACTCAATTGTCCAGGTTAGCGAGCTGGCAGGCGCGCGCTGCTGCAGATGCGGCAACACAGCCGGGGGCCAGACATCTACCAAACCGAGTATGTGCCCCTCATGAATACTTCCCTCATCTTCACGAAAGCGCATCCATCCGCCCATCTCACGTTTTTTGCTGTTGCTGAAAGGGAGATCTCCCAACGCCCAACGCACTGCAAAATGCTGCAAAAAAACAGGATTAAGCCCTTCTACATAAGGCATTTCCATGCAGTCTTCAGCGGCTTTGACCTGTGGTGCGGGCTCGCTAGCAAGGGAGACTACCGATTCGCGGGACGCCCCAAAACTGCCTTGCACAATGCACATGACCTGTCCATTTTGTCGCGCCATCCCGAGCATTTGCGTTACCGCTTTGCCTTCACGCAAAACCTGCGCTTCGACCTGCATGGGTTCACCGGGCGCAACCGGCCCAACAAAGGTGATGGCAAGTGAGCGTACGGGACGATCTTCCATTACTTTGGCGCGCATACCCTGATAGACCAGAGCCGCAACCAGCCCGCCGTACGAAGCGCGTCCCTGTGCCCAACCAGTAGGAATGGTGACCTCTTGTTTGGGCGACTCAGCCAGCGTGGAGAGGAGTTCTGCAAATGTCATTTATTCGATCCTGTGTTCAGCGAAGGAGCCATCTTAGGACATGCCGAGCACCCGGAAAAGCATGCCAGAGGCACATAGCTGGAACGAATACATAGCTATGGCGAAACCGGTGACAACGCCGCCTCGATCTCGCTTGCCGCGAACATGCGTAAACCGCACAACCAACCAAGTGCCAGCCAGCCTGCCGGCATTTCTGGCCAATCATCAGGGCCAAGCCCCTCGAGTTCATAACCTTGCACGCCTGCCCGCGCCATCAAGCGTTGTTGCCACCAGGCTATGTAATGACCGGCGCCCGGGGCATATCGATTGAGCAGTCCAGCACGCAGACGCAGGGGCAGAGAAGCGAACAACAGTTCGTCAACAGCCGCAAAAATACGCTGCTCGTTTTCCAGATAAGCGGCCTCTGCGGCGGCAGACAAATCCAGCTGTACCGCTAGAACGGCAAGTTGCCGAGCATATTCGCGGTGACTATGCACTGGATCGAGATGACTACGCCAATCAAGTTGCAATCGCTCGACGGACTCGACCAGAGCAAACGCGCCAGCGGCTGGTGAATCCAGCAAGCTGGCCAGCCACTGACGCTGAGGGAAAGGCACCGAAGCAATCAACAAAGAGAGCTCGGCACTGCTGGAGCCCGCTCGTGGCTGCCATTTGCCAACATTACCCTCAGGCACATTGTGTAAACGCGCGCAGCGAGCCTCCCAGTCTGCAGGCAATAGCTGCGCTTTCATTGCCTGCCAACGGCTAGCGAGATCAGCACTGCGTTGTTTCAGCCAGCGCTCGAACAACCACCGCCGGCGTGATTTATAGACTGTCATCCGATGCGCGTCCCAACCGTTCCTTGATCCCTTGAATGATACCGCGGTTGTCTTCCGCCAGCCCGCTCTTGTCAGGCAGCGGCACAGCACGGCAAAGGTCCAGAGTAAAATGACCCAGGCGCGAACTATAGAGGCTAATACCTACCCCCTGCCCCACCCTCGCAGCGAGTTTTTCCATCAAACCTGAAAGAAAGCTCTCGCTCAGAGCGCCAATGGCCATCTCACTACCACCCGCCAAAGCGATGTTACGCAATACATGACGCGCCAGACGCCAGCGTCCAAGCTGACCGATGGGCAAACCATAGCAGGTGGCGACTCGCTGCATCATTCGAATATTGCGCCAAATTACCAGCATCAGATCGACGGACACCCAGGGACTCGTCGCTACCAGCATGCCCGTGCTCACGGCTTCATTGCGGATCAGTCGGCGGACAAGCACGTCCAACGGCTGATAGAACTGGGCATTGAGTCGGCGGCTGATTTCCTCTGCGGTGTAGGACTGATCCAGACCGGTACAGGCACTGGCCATCCGCTCCGCTAGTGGCGTATCAGCATGAAGCTGCTGCAACCTGTCCAGCCAATCCAGAGCCAGACGCTCGCCCGGGTTACGCAAAGCGACGCGCATTTCCCGGCGTAACTGCTCCAGCGCCGTGAGCCGCAGACGCTGATTGCGTACTGCGCGCCAACTGAGCAGGCCAGTCCCTGCTATCAACAAGCCCAACCCGCCGGTCATGACGCCCGCGAGTGGGCTCCATGCCCAGGCAGCAATAGACCATTGCCCCCACTCCAGTGCTGCGCCACCCAATACCACCGTTAACAGCAGATAACCCATGCGACGAGGCCAGAGACTCAATGCCGGCGCATTGGCCAAGCCGGTTGGCATGGGCGTTACAGTCTCTGATTTACGGACAGGTTGCTCAATTTCTTCGACCACTATGGCGTCCGCATAACCGCTCTGCGACTCTGGCTCCCAGCTCTCGAGAATACGCGGACCGTCCTTCAAGGATGTGCGATCAGTACTCATAGCTGCTTGCCTTCCAAAATCCAGCCCACCAGATCATCCATACGAAAATGTGGGAATGGCTCATTGCGATGCAGATTTGCCGGAGGCCGAAGATGCAGCAGCTTCGGACCCACGAGCTTGAGATCCAACGGCAGGTGCCGGGGGACAGAGACCGGTTGATAGCGGACAAAAGCAGTCTGTCCCACCAGACCCCCGACCATGGTCTCTCCCTGTTGATCGGCAGCCCGGACTGCAGACACTGGAAAGCCCTGCACCTGCACGCCACCGTGGCGCACTTCGGACACGCTGTCAGTGACCAAATCCTCCAGACACTGCTGCAGTGACCGTTGCTCGCCAGGCGCGACCTGATCGACCTTGGTGGCGCAAATAGTCATGCGACTGATGCGAGGACTGAACAGGCGCTGCAGCAGTGAATTGCGTCCATAGCGGAAGCTGCCCATCACCTCCTCCAGAGCCTGCTTGAGATCCTTCAAGGCTGCCTGACCCGCCTGCATCGGAGCGAGCATGTCGACGAGCAGAATCTGTCGGTCAAGCTGACTGAAATGCTCGTCATAAAAGCCTTTGACCACGAAGTCGCGGTAATAGTTGAAGCGCTGCTCGCATTGCGACCACCAGCTTCCTGCAGGCCCATCGCTGTGCTGATTGGCGGATAATAACGGCACGAACAACAGCATATCAGCGGCAATCCCACTACCGGGCAACATGAAGCGTCCTGGCTGATTGCGCGAAAGCTCTGCATCGGTCCGACACCGGAGCATAAAAGCGGTCCATTCTGCCGTCAGCTGGCGCAACTCTGCCGGATCACAAGGTGCAGCCGGATCAATGGCAGCCAGCCTTAACCGCAGATCTGCGGCAATGGAACGGCGGGGCTCACTATCGACCAGAGCTGCTATCTGCGCGCACCATTGGCCGTAATCAAGTCCCAACAGAGGCAGATCGAGTAACCACTCCCCCGGATAATCAAGCAGTTCAATGCGAACCTCCCGAACCCCTTGTATCTTTCGCAGCAGGCCCTCGGGACGAAATTGCAGATCAATCACTACTCGAGCGAGATCGGTTGTAGATGAAGGCCACTGCGCGGGAACCGACGAAAGCGCATCAAGCGCCTCGAGATAGGGAAATGGCTGGGCCACTCTTTCCCGTTGCCAGCGCACCGATATGAGTCGATCAAATGGGATGCGTCGGGCCAGCAAACCCCGCTGATGATTCTCAAGCTGGTTGATCACACTGGTAATGAAAGTTGTCTTGCCCGCACCGCTCAGACCCGTCACGCCCACACGCACAGTTTGACTTCCGAGACGCGCTATCTGACCCTGAGCTTTCTTGAACCAGTTCACATTTCGCACAGTCGCCATGCAGTTACCCCGCAAATCATTTAAGGTCTATCTTCTTTACAGTATCGCACAGTCCACCACTTGATCAGAGGTTGGCCCAATGGCCTATTCAGACACGCATAGCAAGGCAATCGGTTATCTTTTATGGATTTTTGGATTCATGGGCGCCCACCGCTTTTATTATGGCAAACCGATTACCGGCACCATCTGGTTCTTTACCCTCGGATTCTTCCTGATTGGCTGGATCATCGATCTATTTTTGATTCCGTCGATGGATCGAAGTGCCGACCGTCGATTTCGCAGCGGTCCGGTCAATTTCAATCTGACATGGGTGCTGCTGACATTTCTGGGGATATTTGGCCTGCACCGCCTTTACATGGGTAAATGGATCACCGCCATCCTCTATTTCTTCACCGGAGGGCTTTTCCTGCTGGGCGTTTTGTACGACTACTGGACATTGAACGAGCAGATATCAACCCGCAACATGCAGCGCGAATGGTAATGGCAATGCACCAGCCCCAAGGCTCGTTATAGGGTAGAATCAGCGCTTTTTGCCAAGCGCAGGAAGGTAGCAAGAGTGGAAATATTCAAGGATTTCACGTTCGAGTCTGCACATCGCTTACCCCATGTACCTGATGGGCACAAATGTGGACGCCTGCATGGGCATTCTTTTCAGGTGACTATCCACATCAAGGGAGAGCCTGACGCGTACACTGGCTGGATCAGGGACTTCAGTGAACTCAAGGCGATTTTCAAGCCCATTTATGATCGTCTCGATCACCACTATCTCAA
>Ga0314774_1000318_pt1 | contig 41165 bp, 31 predicted proteins | sample MetaGCBIA2018_FD_204515 | JGI IMG/M metagenome (GOLD analysis project Ga0314774, IMG submission 204515) | Cryopeg brine microbial communities from Beaufort Sea near Barrow, Alaska, United States - CBIA 2018 | ecosystem: Environmental > Aquatic > Marine > Coastal | place: USA: Alaska | collected... | reverse complement strand
AGAGTATGTTTTTTGGATGAGCCGTATGTAATAGTTCAATCAAATCCTCCTGTATTTTTGTATAGATACCCATTTGAAATGGTGGAAGAATTAATCGAATATGGATTTTCGGAATTGCCAGATGAAAGAATGGGATCAATGATTGTATTTGAGAATAATGGGAATAAGTATGGAGCTCATATTAGTATAAATGCTTATGTATCAAAGATTGAATTTCACAGTAAGATAGCTGAAAAGATCAGATGAAATTTGCGATGTGTGCATGGCTTGGAAGGTAAGAAAATCGAAGTATGAAGTACGCTGATTACAACATAATTATAGAATACAATAAGGTTTTTATATTTCACAAGCCAGCTATGCAAAAGAAAATTAAATAGAGCCAATCATATATTTTATTGAGATTATGCAGGTATTAGTACTTATACTTTTTTTATTCTTATATAAAGGTATATTTATGGTCGGAAGTTTTATTGGTCTCTCACTTATTATAATTATTTTCGCATACAGACTATTTGGACATGAAAATGTTAGATGGTTCGAAATACGAGCAACATTAATTCTATTATCTTCAATATTTGTTTAGCGGTAACAATTAACAATAGCTGATAGGAGGATTCACAATGTTTACATTACTTCTTTATTTATCAACAATATTTGGATTTACTTTTCCATACTTTTTTTATAAGGCGATTACATCTGAAGATAAAGGATTTAGATACGTTCTTCTTTCATGTTTTTCATTTGGAATAATAGTGCTTACATTTTTATTGCCACTTACTTAAAGCTTCAAGATGACAAGAGCAAGTGCTTTAAGGTATCAGGACGTCGTGAAGCCAAACATTAGCTGTAATATGGATATGTGTATGGTTAGGGAACGTTAGGTAAAATTGATTATTTCGATATTGTATAGAAAGGAATGAATTATGAAAGATATAGTATTATCATGTTTAATTGGTATTTTAATTGCGTTTTTTGGTTGTGTTTTTGCATCGTTTGTAGCTGAAATGTTTTTGAATACACAACCTCTTGCGGAAATGTTTATTGCTGGCTTACTCATTTATCTCTGTATTGTAGTTGTTTTCTGTACACGTTTAATACTTAAGAAATTGCCAAATAATTAAATAAATGATTGTTAGGCTGGATGTTAAGATTTAGATGTTTGAGGTTTTTATATTTCAGGAGGTTAAAATGCGTACAGAACAAGAAATGTTTAGCTTAATATTGAATATCGCGAAGGAAGATGAAAGAATTCGTGCAGTTATGTTGAATGGTTCGAGAACAAATCCTAATGTTATTAAGGATATCTTTCAGGACTATGATATTGTATATGTTGTTGAAGAAACAAAGTTCTTTCGTGAACATAAAAATTGGATTGACCAATTTGGTGAACAATTATATATGCAATACCCTGAAGATAATTCTTATTATCAAAGCGATGTGGAAAATTGTTATGGATGGCTTGTTCAATTTACTGATGGAAATCGTTTGGACTTGCATGTATGCACATTGTCTCATATAATAAATGAAATTGAAGGAGACAGCCTTTGTAGAATACTACTCGATAAGGATAAGCGTTTTCTTGACATACCTAAAGAAACAGATAGAGATTATTGGATAAAGAAACCGAATGAACGTCAATTTTTGGATACGTGTAATGAATATTGGTGGTGTTTAAATAATGTTGCAAAGGGATTATGGCGAGAAGAAGTGCCCTATGTAATGGATATGTTAAATGATTGTGTCCGCCCCCAATTGTTACGTTTGTTAGAATGGAAAATAGGATTCAAAACAGATTTTACTGTTAGCGTCGGAAAATCCGGGAAATACATGTACAGGTGGTTGGAAAACCAGGAATGGGATACATTTTTAAAAACATATCCTTCTGGAAAAGTAAAAGATATTTGGGAAACCGTTTTTATTATGTGTGATTTATTTAATGATATTGCCAAGGAAGTATCTTGTAACATGAATGTTCAGTATAACGAAATTGAAGCAAATAACAGTTTGAAGTTTTTAAAAGATGTCTATTTATTACCTAAAGACGCAAAAGAAATATACTGATAATGTTATAAGGCATAAACGTTCGATAACATTTGTAATATAGTGCTAATTAACGACTGAATTATAGGAAGTGTCATAAACCGATAGCCACTATCTGATATAATATACTTTTGGAATGTGTTGCTATAATCTTAAGTAAGAAAAAGGAGAAAACTATGATTGAATTTCAATATTTTGATGGATGTCCAAATGCAGAGGGAACTTTAGTTAATCTGAAAAGTTTGATAGCGAAAGAACTTTCCGGTTTTGAGTTGAGTATAACTGAAATTAAGGATATAAGTGAAGCTGAGCAGAAGAATTTTCAAGGATCACCGACAATATTAGTCGATGGCATTGATATTTATACAGGAGAAGTTCCTGATTCTTATAATTACACCTGCAGAATCTATAACCTCAACGGTAAGATGACAGGTATATTAACAAGAGATTACATATATTCTAGAATTGCTTTATTGGGAAAAGATTAAGGTTGCTAGGGAAGCGAATCGGAGGTTGGCCAACCTAAAAAGGTGCTCCTCGCTTAGAGAAGCACCTTTTTGAATGAATCTAACCTCGAGAAGCTTTTAGCCTTAATCTAAGTTGATATAAAGCCGGTAGCAGCAACAGAGTATAGATGATGCATACAAACATACCAATTGAAACAGCAAGTCCTAGATTAGCAATACCGGGATGATTGATCCGAGTCAGACTGGAAAATCCGATAATGGTTGTCGTTGTAGTAATGAAGATAGCTTGCCCGGTATTGGCAGTATCGGCAATGTTGATTGTACCCAGCGACTCTTTTAACCGATGCATGAGGTGAATGCTGCTGTCGATACCGATTCCGATAATGAGAGGAAAGGCTGCTATGCTAAAAATATTGATATCGATGTTAAGAAGATTCATCATACCTATAGTAGTGTACAGTGACAATAGTAAGGGCATCAACGTAATCATGCAGTCTATAATATTCCTGTAGATGAATAAAAGCAATATGAATATGATGGCAATGCATACAATCGATATGAGGATGATGTCAGAGGTGACCAACAGTACAATCTCATTCATAATAACCGGCATGCCAACGGGATAAAGCCCGCTTATATCTTTAATCGTGTGTTTTATTTCGTCATAGTTGATTGGATCATAGATATCTTTCGATGGTATGATTTCGATCAGATAACGATTATCTTTACCAATGAAGTTTTCTCGAATATTCGGATCCAAATCCATAACAGTGATCTCATTGAAACGGTAACTTGAATCAAGTAAGCTTAATTTATCCAGTATTTTAAGCTTTTTCGGCTGGTTTGTTGGAATGAAGTCAAGGATTGAATTTGTTTCTTCAACTGAATTTGATGCTTCCAATTGTGTTGTGAACCTAACAAGGTTATCATAGCTAGAAGCGTATGTGCTAACAGTATTTGTGTTGTAATCAAAGGTTTCTTGTACTTCGGTAGCAAGCAGAATGCTTGGTAAATCAGCAGGATAGATTTTGCTGATATCACCAATTATTTTGGTGCTTAATATTGAGGGTATAAGAATGAGAATGATGATGAGTGTGATTATTGGCATAGCAAAAGGTCTTTTGACAGTGAGTGTGATTAAGGATTTAGTCAAGGCCTTAATACCAAATCGACCTACCCTTTTTGTGGTGGATGCATCCGTGTCACGATCAAAGAATAAGATGAGACCCGGTATCATGGTGAACATCATGATGCATAAGAAAAGTATGCCAAAGCCGGAGATGACACCCATTTGTTCAAATGCTTTGAACTTAGCAATACTGAATGCGAAAAAGGCAAGAGCAGTCGTAATGGCTCCAAAAATAATCGATGAGCCGGTATTGTTCAATGCATTTAACAAAGCTTGTTTCTTAGGGTATGATTTTCTTTCCTCTTGGTAACGACTTATAATATGTACTCCAAAATCGATACCAAGACCGAGCAATAATATTGCAAAACTTATGGAGAACATATTTAAGCTGCCATAGATGATAAAGGCAAAGGCAGCAGCAACTATGGCGCCGCCAATCAAGGGTAAACCTGTTGAAAGAGGTAATAGGATCTTGTTAAATGCGAGTAATATAAAGAGAAGAATGAAGATGAGGGTGAATAAAAATGTAGAAAACAAGCCGTTAAATGCAACGGCGTCGCCTTCAATGTCTTGAATGAAAGCGCCGCCGGTAAGTCCGACATTTAATCCAGCTGTGTTTGTATCCATCTGTGTATCACGAATAGCCTCAGAAACACCATTATAAAAAGAATCTCTTGATTCAACGAAGTCTTCACCAAAATTCGGTTTCAGAAAGATAAGATACATACGATTACCCTGACTTGTAGATTCAACAAAGTATTCTTTTAACGCAGAGGTATCACTTTCAAGATCAGATAAGAAAGCAGTTAAGCCCACTATGTCCATTGAATTTAAATAGACATCAAGAGTTTCATAGAATTCATCGTCTTTATACAAGATCATATCATCACCTAGGGAGCTCATATCCATGTAGAAAAGCATACTTGAAATATAGCTAACATCGGTTAACGTCTCTTCAAAACCAGTCAAGAAGCTTGAGGCTTCAATGGCATCGCCTTCTACAACAACAATTGCAGTTTCATTGGAAGGGAAATACTCATTAAATAATTGGGTTTGTTTAAGAATCAAGCTATCGCTGGGTAGCATATCTTCCATATTCGATTCAAGGGTAAGTTTGCTTGCAAATAGAAGACTGATGCCAATGAATAGAATGGAGGCGATAAACATAATGAGTGAGTGATGGATTAACCAGATGTTAAACCTGGCAAAAACAGTTTTAGGACCAGTTAATTGAGGTTGATGTGTGTTTGATGAATTGATCATTTCTTTTTTCATAGTAATCCCTTCTTTCGAGAGGATTACCAAATCATGTAATCAATTTTTTGATAATCCTCTTAGTTTCAAGTTTAAGTACTTGTAGATCAAAGTCGGATTTTCCGTTAATAGCTTCATCAATAAGACCATGAATACTTGTTGCTAGAAAATAGGACATAAATGGAATGTTATCAATAGAATAAAGGCCTTTATTAACCCCATTCGTCAGAAAACTTTTAATGATACTTGTCCATATGTCTTCGTACCGATCTTGGAGTTTGTCTTTGCCAATGTAACTTGTGAACCATATATGATGTATCAGTTGTAAAAGTTCTATGTTTTCAATAGAAAAGTCAAAAATAAAATTCAGAAAATCTTCAATGGCATCCAATGTTGGTTCGGTAGATGCAAAAGAGTTAAATTCTTTAAGTAAGGATTCAAAACTGATATCTAGTAAAGCCCATGCAACATCCTCTTTAGCTTCAAAATGGACATAGAAAGTACCTTTTGCTATGCCCGAAGCTTCGCAAATCTCACGTACTGAAATATCAGCTAATCCTTTCGTTTTGATTAGCTTCATTGTTGTGTTAATTATTCTGTTTCGTGTCATTAGTCCTTTATTTCCCATGGTTTCCATCCTAACATGTTAAGAGTGTGTATCCTTTATGACTGCAGTTCATATTTGTATTATAAAGCTCAAGCCAACAGATAACAATAGTCAAAAGTGTACTAACGGTCATTTTTGAGATAACAGTGGTTTAAACTGCATCAACGGTCATTTCAGATATATTTCAGTTTCAAAGCATATTATTAGGACATAAGATTTTGAAAGGAGGATCACATGAAAAAAATGATATTTTGGTGGAGTTACGTGGCAAGCCCATTATTTATCATGGTTTTTATTGCCGGTGGGTTGATATAACGCCTGTAATAAGTATGTTGCGTTACTTGAGACAATTTGACGCTCATAGAAAAGTGTTGTGAAGAATCTTCTGGAATTAGGAGTTATTCAGAAAAGAATACATTACGAAGCATTTACATTTCAGTGAAATAGGTAGATAATTGTAATCAGGTTAACCTTTCAGTTTTATTTCAGTTAACTTAGTTATAATTCGATTAAAGAATTTAAAGGAGGAATTATAATGAAATCAATAAAGGTAATGAAAATTTTTGTATCGGTACTTGTCATTGGAACATTATCATTAGGAACATGGGCGTTTGCTGAAGTCGTTATTAATAAGGAGCAGTCTAAAGAGAGTGCCACGAAAGTCAGTGGAATTAGTTCAGTAGCAAAAGATAGCATTGGAACAGAAGTAGTAGCAATCTCCGGGGATATGACGATGGAAGAACTTAAGGGTTTTAACGGACAAAATGGACAACCGGCTTATATTGCCATTGAAGGTGTCATATATGATGTGTCGGCACTCGGTGACTGGTCAGATGGATCTCACAAAGGATATAAAGCAGGTAATGATTTGACGGAAGCGTTTAGTCAATCACCTCATGCAATGTCCATTCTAAATGATGCAATAATAATTGGGAATATAATAATCAAAGAAGATCAAACAGTAAATGAAACACAAAATGATTCAACGGTTACTGCTAATACAACTCAAACAGATGTTGATACTACGGAAACAGCAATCGTAGCTAATACAACTCCAACCGGTGTTTGGACGTTAGAAAAGTTAGCCGCATATAATGGTAAAAACGGACAACCAGCATATATAGCCGTTAATGGTACAATATATGATGTAACAAGTTTGGGCTCATGGTCAAATGGAACACATAATGGATATAGTGCCGGAGTTGATTTGACAGATGCATTTTCTGCATCACCACATTCAATGTCTATACTGTCATCAGCGATTGTTGTTGGTACAATTGGACAAAACATGACAACTCAAAATCCTACTGAAGCAATTGATCAAGCGGTGATAAGTCAGAATCATGAAGATAAAGACGAAGACAATGAAGATTACAATGTAGATAAAGACGATGATCACTTTGAAGACTACAATGAAGATAAAGACGATGATCACTTTGAAGATTACAATGTAGATAAAGACGATGATCACTATGAAGATTACAATGTAGATAAAGATGTAAATCATGATGATGATCACGACGATAACCATGATGAAGATCATGACGACGAACGTGATGATGATTAATAATATAACTTATCATTCATAATGAATAAAGGTCATCAAGTAAATTGATATATAATTAATAATGGGTAGAAGTCTTATGACTTCTATCCTTATTGTATAAGGAGTTGAACAAATGATTTTAATTGCTGAAGATGACATGAAAATTGCAAAACTTATAATACATTTATTAAAAAAAGATGGATATGAAGTGGATCATGCTAAAGATGGTGAAGAAGCTTTAATGTATTGCTCGATAAATACTTATGAAATAATCATACTTGATTGGATGATGCCTGTAATGGATGGAATTGAAACCTGTATAGAGCTTAGAAAACGTGGTATCAATAGTGGTATTATAATGCTAACGGCTAAAGATACACTAGATGACAAGATTATTGGGCTTGATTCTGGAGCAGATGATTATTTGATAAAGCCCTTTGAGTATAAAGAGTTATTCGCAAGAATAAAAGCGTTAGGGAGACGAAGCAAACAAGTTATCCAAAGCGATATTCTTGAAAAAGGTTCGTTCAGTATTAATAGAGCACTCCAAAGTGCATATTATGATAAGAAACAATTAATGTTGTCGAAAAAGGAATATCAATTATTTTCATTATTAATAGAAAATGCACCTAATGTTGTTCCTAGAAGTACTATTATAGATCGAGTATGGGGGATTGATGGTGAGATAACGGATAATAATCTGGATGCCTTTATTAGGCTAATACGCATGAAAGTAGATAAAGTTGTTGACCAAAAAGTAATAATTAGCGTTCGAGGGATAGGATATCGGATGGAGGTATAATATGTTTCTTAAAATGCAAATAAAGCTAACTATATTATACACAATAATGCTTATGAGCATTATGTTAGTCACTAATGCCGCCGTGTATTTGTTGCTAACATCCTATAATAATGCGCAACTTATTGCTGAAACCGAAAGAATGTTAGTGAATATCTCTAGCGATGAGTGGATTCAAGAGCCAGCAGTGAAGACACCGACAATAATTAATGGAGTCCATGAAGAAGAAGATAGAAATGACGCAAATGAGTTCAATTCAGATTCTGAACTCAACAACTCAGACAATGAGATAAACAAAGATAGTAATGAAACAATTAAAAAGGCTGAAGAAATTGATGAGCTCGATGATGGGGACACAGAAGACAAGCCGAAAGAAGAAAATACGGACGACAAAACAACAGAAGACAAGCCGGAAGACAAGTCAATAGAAGACAAGTCAATAGAAGACAAACAAGAAGACAAGTCCGATGAGGATTCGCCAGATTCGGGGTATATAATTAATACAAAAATCAGTTTTATGTCAACAACCAAAAGGCAATCGCCAATTAAGAAATTAATAAAGAGAGATAGCATAATATCACAAGAAGATAGTGAGGTCGTGCTTTCTGAAAATAAAGAAATACTGATACCAGCTATATTGGATGAATTTTCTTTTTATTTTATTTATTCAAATGAGGATGTATTGCTGAAGTGGAGAAGTGATTTTGATCAACTAAATGAAAAAATCATTAAAAACAGTGAAAAGTTGGTTATTTCAGAACAGCCTAAATTGATTATCATCTCAGATGAAGAAGATAAATATTTTTTGATGCAAAAACTTCCCATTGTGGTGAAGGATAATACGATTGGATATTATATTATTGGTAGAGATGTATCTATTGCCAATCTGACGATGAATAACTTGTTAAGAATTTTAATCATAAGTCTTATTGCGGGATTGGTATTATCCATATTACTTGGTTATATAATTGCAGGAAAAACAATTAAGCCAATCAAAGAAGGATATTTGAGTAAACAAAAGTTTCTTGCAGATGCATCACATGAACTAAGAACACCAATAAGTGTTGTCATGTTGTCTTGTAATGCACTTGAGGAAGAGGATGCTATTAAGGATCCGTTTTCTAAACAAGTCATTGAAGATATTAAGGGTGAAGCTTTATTAATGAAAGATTTAGTTGAACGTTTATTAAGCTTAGCGAGATATGATACGGGTAAGGTAATAATGAATAAAGAGAAAGTTAATATTACACAACTTTTAGAGTCGAATATTAAATCTTACAGGTATTTAGCGCAAGACAAAAGGATTAGCATAGAAGAGTCAATAGCTGAAGGTTTGTTTGTAAACGGTGACCTAAGACTGCTTAATTCAATGATCTCAATATTTATGGATAATGCCATTAAGTATAATCGTGATGAAGGTAGCATTCGTGTGAAAGGTGATATGCACTGGATTAAGAGAAAAGATTTTGTTAAAATCGAGATTATTGATAGCGGAAATGGAATTTCTGCCAATGATATTAAAGAAATCTTTGAAAGGTTTTATAGAGTTGATAAATCTAGACATAAGGACACTAAGGGACATGGATTAGGTCTATCTATTGCTAAAGAAGTCATAGAACTTCACAAAGGTCATGTGAGTGTCAATAGTGAAATTGGAAAGGGTACAATATTTACAATTGAGATACCGGCTTTGAAATCTATCTGATTGAATTAAAATTCTTATAATGACACAAGTTGAAAATTATGGTTTAATAGGTATGTATAATATAGAAGCATAACAAAATATTAGATTAAAGAAGGTAGTCAAATGGAAATTAAACAATGTGAGTATTGCATGAATCTTGCTATTGATGAAGAAACCGACGAAGAATATTGTTCTATGAATATGGATCAAGATGAAATAGAAAAGTTAAGATACAATCCTCGAAGTAGTTGTACTGGATTTCGCATGGGGGATGACTATACAATCGTAAAGAAACAAGGGTTTTAGTAGCCTTGAGATTAAAATGCTCCAAGATATCAAGAAAAAAGCACATAAATGAAATATGTTGTTTGAACGACAATTATCTATGGGAAACATACAATAAATGAGATTTTGCATATGATTTTTGTGCATAATGACAGAGCAATTTGTTTTGTGCTATTGTTTTTTGGAAATTGTAATGAAACCGTAAGAATTAAGAGAATTTTATTGTTCTCTTTTTTATTTGTATTTTTTTACGAATATTTTCCTCGTTTGACTTATTTATGTTCGCATAATATACTTGTCTCTGGGTATCAATGGTAAATGAAATTGAGAGTTAATAGCTAGCAAATTTATGGGCCGAATACAAACGACTTAGTGGAACTAAGTTTAATAGTGTTTGGCTCATTTTTAATGTGAAAAAATGGATAAAAACAAATAAATACTTGGGCTATAGAATCAGATGAAATGTATCTTAGGGGGATGAATCTTTGGAAGTCAATCATGTAATTATAGCAATCGGCATATTTTTAACTACTTACATTATTATTGTTTCAGAAAAAATTGACCGTACCGTCATCGCATTGGTAGGCGCATCGATGTTACTATTAACACATGTCATGAGTCAAGAAAAAGCTATTGAGTTTATTGACTTTAATACAATTGGACTTCTAATTGGTATGATGATTATTGTTAACATACTTAAAAGAACCGGTGTGTTTGGATATTTAGCAATCAAAGCTGCGAAATCAGTAAAGGGCGAACCATGGAAGATTATTGTAGTCTTTTCAATCTTTACTGCACTTTCGTCAGCATTATTAGATAATGTAACAACAATTCTTTTGATCGTTCCAATAACCTTGGTTATTGTTGATACTCTAGAAACTAATCCTATTCCTTTCATTATTCCATTAGTTTTGATGTCTAATATCGGTGGGACAGCCACTCTTATAGGTGATCCACCCAATATCATGATTGGTAGTGCAACGGGACTTGGCTTTATGGATTTCCTATTGAATCTTGCTCCTGTTGTTGTTATAATATTCATTGTGGTTATTTTTGTATTTAAATTAATGTATAAAAATTCAATGTCTATCTCAGATGAAAAACGTGAAGATATAATGGCATTGGATGAAAACCTTGCAATTAAGGATATAATTTTACTTAAGAAGAGCTTAGTTGTTTTGGGGATTACCATGTTTGGATTTATTATTCATCAATACGTTCATTTAGAATCTGCTTCAGTTGCACTTATTGGTGCTTCATTACTATTACTAGTCAGTAATGTTGAACCCGAAGATGTGTTGCTAGAAGTTGAATGGCCTACAATTTTCTTTTTCTCAGCGTTATTTATACTGGTTGGTGGACTTGAACACGTTGGAGTTATAGAATATTTAGCAGGTCATATGATTGCGTTGACAAATGGAGATCTATTCTGGTTGGCGATTCTAATCCTTTGGGGTTCAGCAATTGCATCAGCATTTTTAGATAATATTCCATTTGTAGCTACTATGATTCCTCTCATTAAAAGTATTGAATTAATGTCACCGGTCAGTATCTCTCCATTATGGTGGGCATTAGCATTGGGGGCATGTCTAGGTGGAAACGGGACATTGGTTGGTGCATCAGGAAACGTTATTGTAAGCGGTATGTTAGAGAAACATGGGAATAAGTTGGGATTTTTCAGATTTATGAAAGTTGGATTTCCAATAATGATTTTAACAGTAGCAATATCAACAGTTTATTTAATTCTGTTTTATATATAGGAGGTCAATATGAGAAGTATAGTGAATGGCGAAGTATCTCAACACGTAATAAAACTACAACAATTAGGTGCCAAAGTGAATGTGATTAATAGCACATTATGTTATGTGAATTTTGATATAAGCGGATTTGTTTTACAATATGTATATAATGTAAATAGTAAAGGTAATTATTTCCTTGAACGTACTAAACCGTATCCTTTAGCATTACAGGAATTTGATACAGAAAAAGATGTTGTAATACTCATTCGTAAAGATGTAGAAAAGTTTAAAAACGCATTGAAATCGCATCATATTGATTTGTTTATTACGATAGCAAGACATCTTAATTCAACTTTTGTTAACTTTGAGAACACGTTCCTTGATTATAATTTACCTGCAGCGGATGTGGAACTAATACTTAAAAAAATACAAGATATTGATGGAGATTTAGTAAGATTGAAAGATACAGCAAAAAAAATATATTAGAATGTAGGTATGAATCATGTTTAAACCGAAGTTTTTTTCAACTATTAAGGATTATAGTTTCCAGCAGTTCTACAAAGATTTAGTTGCAGGTATCATTGTTGCAATTATTGCGTTGCCATTGTCGATCGCATTAGCTACAGCATCGGGTGTTGCTCCTGAACAAGGTTTGTATACTGCAATTATTGCAGGATTCATTATATCCTTCTTGGGTGGAAGCCGGGTTCAAATAGGCGGTCCGTTTTTCTTTGGTAGCGCGAATAATCTATTAGATACCATTCATACACTGCACTTAGAAACGGAGTACTTAATACTTGACATGATGAAAGTCCATTTTATCGATACAACAGGTATTAACAGTTTGAAGATACTTAAAAAGGGATGTAAGAAATTAGGGATTCAACTGATTGTTGTCGAAGCTGATGAGAAGATTCAAGTCGAGGTCAATAAATTGATCGTTGACGTAGACCATCCTATTACTTTCTATGATTCACTTAAAGATACGGTGGAATTGCTTGAAGGATGAGTTTGAGATTGTAAGTTACGGTGCCTAATATATACCGAGATGCGTGATTGATCACAATAAAGCTAACTTAACGACGATGAATCGGGAAGTTAGCTTTTCTGATGTTTGAATAACTTATTATGCAAAAAATTCGAGAATAATCAATAAATATTAACAGAACAGCTCAAATGCCATCCAAATGCCATGTTTTTCTTATATCATATGCTTTGGAAAGAATGGTAATTATGATTAGAGAAGGCAAAAAGTAGTTTCGTAAGATTATAAAAAATATAAATAATTCGAGGAGGCAACAATGGAACAATCAATAACGCATGAAATGTTTTTAATTCAATCGTTAAAAGCTGAAATCGGAAACATTATTATTGGACAAGACTATATGATTGATCGGATTTTAATTGGACTATTAACAGGTGGTCATATTCTTTTGGAAGGTGTACCAGGACTTGCTAAAACGTTAACAGCGAGTACATTGGCAGCTGCAACAGGTCTTGACTTTAATCGGATTCAATTCACACCGGACTTACTGCCAGCAGATATTATCGGAACTGAGATTTACCACCAAAAAACAGGTGAATTTAATATTAAAAAGGGAGCCATCTTCAGTCATTTCATTTTAGCTGATGAGATTAACCGTGCTCCCGCAAAAGTTCAATCTGCATTACTAGAAGCAATGGAAGAGAAACAAGTGACAATTGGTGATCAAACATACTTGCTTGAGAAACCTTTTATAGTTGTTGCTACACAAAATCCATTGGAACAACATGGTACTTATCCGCTTCCGGAAGCTCAACAAGACCGCTTTATGATGAAGCTAAAAGTGGAGTATCCAACAAGAGATGAAGAACGTCTTATACTACAACGATTTACAGGGGAGAACAAAGCACTTCCATTGATTAAATCCGTCATTACAGCAAAAGATATTATGGCTATGCGAGAACAAGTTCAAAATGTTCATGTGGATGATCATATTCTAGAATATGTTCTTGATATCATTGGTAAAAGTAGAATCAACTCAGATTATATTGAATGCGGAGCTTCACCTCGTGGTTCCCTGAACCTAATAAAAGCAGCAAAAGGAATTGCCTTTATTGAAGGACGTAATTACTTGATACCGGATGATATAAAAGCGGTTGCTTATGATGTGTTAAGGCACAGACTATCTCTTTCTTATGAAGCAGAAGCTGAGGATTACACATCAGAGTCTATGATTAAAGAGATTCTTGAAGCCGTTAAACTGCCGTGATTAACGACGAATCACTCATTTGAATTATATCATTAAGGAAGGTTGTGAAAAATGATTTCAAAAGAATTAATCAAAAAAATCAAACAAATAGAAATCACATCAACCAAACTTGTTGAGGAAATATTCTCAGGAGAATATCATTCTAATTTCAAAGGAAAAGGTATGGAATTTGATGACATCAGGGAATATAGTTATGGTGATGATGTTAGGAATATAGATTGGAATGTTACAGCTAGATATAATACTCCATATGTCAAACAATTTTGTGAAGAACGTGAGCTTAATATGTTCTTATTGATTGATGTATCTAAATCGAATAACTTTGGTCTCAAAAAAGAGTACATTGCTGAAATCGGTGCAACACTTTCATATTCAGCTAATAAGAATAACGACAACGTAGGCATGATACTGTTTACTGATAAAATAGAAAAAGTCATACCGTCAAAATCAGGTAAAAAGCATTCATTGTCCATTATAGAAACGATCTTAACATTTGAACCAACAGGTGTTAAAACGAATATTAAAAAGGCTATACATTATTTCATGCAAATCCAAAAAAAACGAAGTATTGTTGTTATTATTTCTGATTTTTTGGATGAGGATTATGAAAAAGAAGTAAAAATGATATCTAGAAAACATGATGTTGTTCTCATAAAAGTCATTGATCAAAGCGAAGAGGAACTGCCTAAATCTTGTGTGTTTCGTTTTGAAGATTTAGAGACAAAGGAAACATTTATCGTAGATAATACCACAAAAACTGACGTGATGAATAAAGAGGATCTATTCAAAAGTAAATCAATGATTCAGTTATACACCCATGAAGATTACGTGAAACCTCTTAAGTTGTTTTTTCGTAAGAAGGTGCGTTCATGAGAAAATATACGACTCATATAGTAGTGCTGATTAGTATGTGTTTAATTTTTGTTGGACAAATAAATGCTGAGGCTAATCGACCTATTTATATTGGAGATTTAATTGAAATTCAGATACAAGATACTGAGATGACACCATCAGAGATTAACGATTTATTCCAACCTTTTGAGATTGTTAGCATTGATGAGGCTAACGATGGATATATTGTTGTTCTTCGACATTTCGAACCAGGTAGATGGGAGTTTGATGTAAAAGGGCAACCTGTTATCATCAAAATAGAAGCGTTGATAGATAATGAGAATATGGGTACAGATACAATTGTTGAAGGCGAATATGAACTGATCAAACCAGGCGTTTATATACCCTTTCCAATGATTATAATCATTTTATCAATAGTGTTTATAACTAGTTTGGCTTATATCTTAATAGTTAGAATGAAAAAGAAATCTAAAAAAACGATAACAGCTGCTGATAACTTCAATCTGCAAGTGAACAGTATAAGACTCAGCGATCATGAGCTTGTGTTTAAGTTGCAACATTCATTAAATGACTATTTTGGTCGATGTATGATCAAAAGCTCTGATGTATTCATTGAATCTGAAGGTTCAAATGATGACATATTAAAACAATTTTCTCAGGAGTATCCTATACCTGATGAATTGCTCATTGAACTTAAAGAGTGGTATAAACAAGGTGAATTCTACAAATATTCAGGCATCACAATGCCAATGGAAAAACGACAGGATTATTTAGAACAACTCAAAGTGATTTTTCAGACTATAAATGAGTTTATGGAGGTGAGAGTATAATGCATTTTGCAAGTATATACTTTTTGATTTTCATTCCGGTTGTTGTGTATCTTCTTTGGAGAAAAAAAACAACAAGTCCAATAAAAGTTTCAAGTAAAAAATTGTTTAAAAGTGGTGCGACGAAGCTGAGTTTCACACATAAACTGGGTAAATACTTGATCACTTTGGCATTTGTATTGTTTATCATAGCACTTGCAAGACCTCAAACGGAAGTAAGTAAAGATCCAACAACGGAAGAGGGAATTGATATTGCACTTGTTCTGGATGTGTCGGGATCCATGGAATCAGTTGACTTTAAACCGAATCGTTTAGAAGTTGCCAAGGATACTATCCAAAAATTTGTAAAAGAAAGAAGTGGAGATCGTATGTCATTGGTTATCTTTGCCGGTGCTGCGTATACTAAGATCCCTTTGACTTTGGATAATCAGGTATTATTGCAATCGCTAAGTGAGGTAAGTGTAAAATCGGTCAAGGAGCAAGGCACAGCTATCGGAATGGCAATGTCTGTTGGTATAAATAGACTTAAAAAAAGTGAAGCATCATCAAAAGTCATTATATTAGTAACAGATGGTGATAATAATGCCGGAGCGATTAGTCCTGAAACTGCAAGTAATCTGGCGGATGACTTAAATATTAAGGTTTATACAATAGGTGTAGGTACCGATAAGACCATTTTGCCGTATGAGTCCTTTGGCAAAACAATGTATCAACAAATCGAAGGTGGTTTAAATGAAGAATTATTAAAGAATATTGCTCAGTCTACCGAAGGTGAATATTTTCGAGCAAAAGACGCAAAAAGCCTTGGGTCAATATTTGAAGAAATCAATAGTTTGGAAACAACTGAATTTGATGATCTGAATTATAAAGAGTATCAAGAATGGGCGTTCTTATTCATTCAATCAGGTTTTGCTTGCTTGTTTGTTGGCATCGTTTTTGACAAGTATTTATTTATACAGATTCCCTAGGGTCATGTAAACACAATTAGGAGGTAGCCAATGCAAGATTTCACTTTTTTATATTACAAAAATGCAATATATCTTATTCTAGGTATTGTTCTTTGTGTTGTCATCGTCTTAGGATATAAGAGGAAAAAAGGAATTCTAGAATATTTTCACATGACTTACTCTCGCAAGTTTATAGTCTTCAGGATAGTACTATTTAGCCTTAGTATTGTAATGATTATCTTTAGTTTAATGGGACCGATGAAAGAGTCGGGCGTTCGGGAAGTTAAAGGAAGCGGGCTAGAGATATTCATACTTATCGATACTTCAAAAAGTATGTTGGTGGAAGATATTATTCCATCAAGAATTGAAAGAAGCAAGAATATTATTCAAGATTTCATTGAATCTATCAACGGTGACAAAATTGGTTTTATACCGTTTGCGTCTTCAGCCTATATTCAAATGCCGTTAACAGATGATTACCAAATGGCCAATATGTTTGTTGATGTTATGGACACAGATATGATGAGCGGTGGAGGCAGCAATGTTGAAGCTGCAATTAACTTGGCTATATCAGCTTTTTCAAAAGACGATAAGGGAGATCATATTATACTTATTCTTAGTGATGGTGAAGAACATTCATCAAGTTCATTGGATACCATAGCTAAACTTAAGGAAAGCAATACAAAAGTGTACAGTATAGGTGTCGGTACGTTGGATGGCGGGCTCATACCTGAATACGAACAGGGAATAAAAGCAGGGTACAAAAAAGACCAATCAGGGGCAACAATCATGTCAAAACTGAATGAAGAATTATTAGCTGATTTAGCAGTTCAATCAGGCGGTAAATACTTCAAGTCATCTGTTTCCTATGATGAACTTCAACTATTAATGACTGAATTTGATCAACTTAATCAAAGTTCCTTTGAAGTTCGGTCGTTTAAAGAATATGATCATTTGTATCAGTATTCCTTATCAATAGCAGTGATATTATTATTGCTTGCACTTCTGTTGCCGGAAAGGAGGTTACAGCATGAATAAGCTCCCTTTTATAAGTGGTGCGTTAATTATCATTGCTATCATAGCGATGTTTTCATTAAAAGAAGATAATAAAAAAGATATTCATGATGTCCTCATGAAAGGGAATGAATCTTTTAGCATGAATCGGTTTGAAGAAGCTATACAAACATATGATGCTATAAGTAAAGAAGATATTCGTTTACTGCATAACAGTTCAATTGCAGCACTAAACGTCGGTAAATATGAAGAAGAAATTGGATTCTTGAAAGATCTGGAAGATCACTATTTACAGCGAGGCAATGTGTTTTTTAAGCTAGGACAACAACGCGATGACCCGGCTGAAATGTTGAAGAACTATAAATCAGCGCTTGAACAATACAGACTAGGGATTATTGAAAATCCAAAGGCATTGGATTTAAAGTTCAATTATGAATATGTTAAAAATATAATTGACAAGATAGAGGAACAACAGAAACAGGAAAGCAAAAATAAGGAAGACCAAGAAGGTCAAAAGGATCAGCAAAGCAAAGAGGGCCAAGAGGATCAACAAGACCAAGAAGGTCAAGAAAATCAACAGAGTGAAGAGGAAAAGCAAAGCCAAGAGGAACAGCAAAGCCAAGAGGACAAGCAAAGCCAAGAGGAAAAGCAAAGCCAAGAGGAACAGCAAAGTCAAGAGGACCAGCAAAACAAAGAGGATCAACAAAGCCAAGAGGACCTAAAAGGTCAAGAGGATCAAACGGATCAAGAGGCTCAACAGGATCAAGAATCTCCATTTGGTCAACAAAGTGAACTCACTGAAGAAGAGCAAGAAGAATTATTGCAGATTTTGCAAATATTGGAACAACAAGAAAAAGAAAGCCTTAAAAACAATCAAGAAGTTCAAGGGCAAGGAAAGGCGGATCCATATGATTGGTAAAAAAGCAGTGAAAGAGTTAATGACTATAATAGTGCTTTCTGTGTTTTTGTTTAACTCATCCATAACACTTTTTGCAGCTGATGAAAAGGTGACGCTTCAAGTTGATGATACATCTATAGAAATTGGAAGTAGTTTACAACTTACCCTATCAATATTTGGCGGTTTAGAGGTTCAAGATATTGGGATTGAAGGTTTAGAGAATTTTGAGGTTGTATCAACAAGCCAATCCAGCTCTACGCAAATGGTGAATGGTGTTAGTTCGTCAAAAGTAGAATATCATGTAGAGCTTATGCCAAAAAGTATAGGTGCGTTCACATTAAAAGCAATCATTAATCAAGATAAAGATAAGATTGAATCGAATCAAGTCGAAGTGACAGTTAAAGAGCAGAACACCTCTTTAGAAAATGAATCAGAAGATGTCTTTATAAAAGCATCTTTAAGCAAAGAGAATAGTTACTTCGGTGAAAAGGTTTTGTTGTCTTATGAACTATATACTAGATATAATGTTGAAGACTATGGTTTTACTGATGAGTTCACTATGAATGGACTCATTGCGTTGGAACTGCCTGAGGAACAATTACAGTCGAATTTTGTTACCATCAATGGCAATAAGTATTTACGCTATGACGTCAAAAAATTACTTTTAACACCGACGTCGACAGGGATGATTATCATTCCAAGTTTTAACTTTCAAGTGAATATTAGTACAGGAGATTTTTTCAGTAGCTCAAAACCAATGTATCTGAAAACTGAAGAATTGAATTTAATGGTGGATTCAGTACCAACCGCTGGGAAACCAACAGACTTTAGTGGTCTAGTTGGAACAATGGATCTAAAAGCATCTTATGATAAAAAGGAAATAGAGTATGGTGAAGCAGTTACACTTTCTGTGTTGTTAACTGGTAGCGTAGATCTTGATATTGTTGATAACTTATATGATGATAATCAGAAAGATGTGACTCTGTATGAAACACAGAAAGATGTTTCATTATCAACGGTTGATGGCCAATATGTATACTCTAAAGAGTACGAGATTATTATTGTTCCCAAAGAAGTTGGAGATATAACGTTGAATGCAGTAAAACTTAATTATTTCAATACTGAAACCAATGCTTATGAGTATTTAGAAATCCCATCAGAAGTTATTCATATCAATGGTAGCATTAATGGGGACTCGCAAAAGAATCAAGGAACGCAAGTTGATACGGCAAATGCAGAAAATGGGGCTACACCTATTTTGATATCCCAAGTTTCCTACAATGATACTCAGAAGGATGAACTTGTCATTCGTATTAATAAGAAGAGTGCATTATTAGTCATTGCTTCTATCATTGGGCTAATTGGTTTACTTCTATTCATAAGAAAAATACGAGATGAACGTTTGAAAGATGAGTTTTTAAGGACATTAAAGAAGAAATTGAAAAAAAGTCATACAGAAGTAGAGATTTTTAATATATTAAACGAATATGTAGATTATAAATGTAAGATGAATATTAAATCGCATACTCAAAAAGACATCCTTCAAGTGTTTGATCAAGAAAAGAATTATAATGGTATGAGTGATTTGCTTAAATACTTTGGACATGATAAATATTATAAACAAGAGAATGTTAAAGAACTTAAAGAAAGAATGGCTATCGTTCTTAATCAATCGATGTAGAAGTTGATTTATAGCACAAAAGTCCTACAGGGTTGGCAATATGTTATAATAGAGTTAAGTATTATGAATACTATTTGACCATACAAAGGGATGAAAAGATGGATTTAATATTGACTGATGTGACAGTGACAAGAATTCGAGAAGATGTCTATAATCTGCTGGATATACAAGGTGATACGTCTTATGATTATCATCACGTTCGTCATGTAGAGCTTTATGCGAAGAAACTGAGCAAGCAACGTCATCTTGACATCAATGTTGGGATAGCAATTGCATTAATGCATGATTTGGGACGAATCAAAGGCGGAATCTATGGTAAAGAACATGCAGCAATGGGAGCTCAGATTGCAAAGAAATGGCTAAAGAAGCTTGATGTTGCAGCTGAAACTAGTTGTGTCATTACGACGGCTATCATGAATCATAACCAGAAGAAAAACATACAGGATAGTTACAGCGAGTTGATTAAAGATGCTGACTCATTGGCGCATAAAGATGAATTACAAGATGAATTACCTAGATATGAGAGAATCCGCAGTGAGATTGCAAGAATTTCACCGATGCGGATTGATTTTGCTTCTTTGGAACAAGCAATTTTTGTTTTTAATAAACAAATGTCTGAGATTATAATGATGCTTGACATTGAAGATGAGGGTCTATTAACTGGCAGTTGTGTGCACGAATTCAGGATTGCAATTCGAAGCATACGCGCAGTCTTAACCTTAGTTAGCGATGAAGAATTAGTAAGGTGCAATAAACTGGAGAAAGCACTTAAGAAGATTTTTAAACTATTCGAAGATTCAAGAAAACTGACTGTGTTTCAAAAGTCTCTGAAAAGAGCAGGGCTTTCTAAGTCTGATTATAGTTTTTTAAAAGTCCTGATTGAACGGGAGAATGCAAAAATTATTCTTGGTTTTCGCAATATCAAGAATAAATATGAAGCTCAATTTCATGATTCATATGATTCTATATTGAATGAAGATGAAGCCCATCTCAATTTCGAAAGAAATTTATTCAATTATAATCAAGCATTCCAAATGGTGAGATTAGATGAAATGGAGTCATTGCATCAACTTAGGATCCATGGTAAAAACTTTAAATACCTGATTGAAAACGAAGTGCTTACTATTGGAGAACCTATTGACTTAGAATTAATCAATGAACTGCACATGGCTATCGGTCGACTACATGACATTGGAGAGAACATGAAACTGTTAGTTGATTTTATGAGTACAGGTGCGATTAAACTTAAGGATAAACAAGCTTTGATGGTTACAGGCTTTTATAAATCAGGAATGAGTGAAGAACTACAGAATATTAGACGATTGGTTTTTCGGTTCAGGAAAAGACTTGTAGTTTGAGTTGCAATAGATCTTAGTGCAACTTAACTTGGAGCTTTGGAGATTTAATGCTAACAACTAATTGATTTTTAGATTGACTATCATTACGTAATTAAGAGCAAATAACCTTGTTTAATTAAGGTTATTTGCTCTTTTAAACATAAAGAGTGACAAATATAGCTAGACTTGGCCACTTTGGTAGCAATAGATATTGGTGCACCGTCACTTGGATCTTTTAATCCCTTAGCTGAGGGATATGGCGACATAAGCCGAAAATCCTCTTTTTTACAACAACAAAGTTACGCAACCATATCTAAGCTAATTTGTGACAATTAGCCTAATTTTTGATATAATTATATATAGATAAACAAGCAAGGAGGAGCGATTATGATAAGTGTTATGAAAAGGGTTTTTCACTTCAAATTTGGACTTGCAAATCAATTGTTGGGATTTTTGGCAATTTTTATTGTTTTGATGGGAGGATTCGCAGGTGCATTCTACATCGCTGCTTTTAATAAGGTGCTTCCTATATATGTATATCTGAGTTTTCAGATAATAGGGTATCTCATTGGAGGTATGGTATTATATTACGCTATCAGTAAAATCTCACCAGGCAATTTTGCTAACCAAAATCTGACAGAAGAGACAACAGAACCAGTAGAACCATTGGAGACAATAGCTAAGGGAGAGACAGTAGAACCAGTAGAGACAATAGCTACGGGAGGGACAGATAAGACAGTAAAGACAGTAAAGACAGTGGAAGCAGTAAAAACAGAAATTAATAAGATGAAGAGCAAGAACAGCAGCGTTGTGTTTCTTATGAATTTTTTGGTTGCCATAGGAATAGTCTTATTAATGAAATTTACTTTACCTTTACTGATTGAATTCAATAGAGATACGAAATTCTTCATTGCTGTTGGGCTGTCTTTGATAGGCATATTGGGTCTTGGCATTTGCAGTTTGATATCATGGCTGATAGCTCATAATTCAGCTAGACACAGTCAGTATATCTACTATTTAATTAGAGGTATAAAATTGTATTTAAGTAACATTAAATTCATTATTATTAGCACAGTAAGCATTATTCTTACATTGACCATTGTCTCGTATATACACTTTTTATTGTGGCCTATTTTGTTTTCAACTAACTTTTCACCTTTATTGATTGCTTTTTATAAAATGATAACCTTAGCATCGATTATAGGTTCGATGGTGTTGTTTCTAATGAAAACCATTAATGTCATATATTCCGATAAAGCGCAGTTTGAATCTCTAAAAACATCGCCGGTGGGTTATGTAATTGCTGGTCTTTTTTTGGCTACAATCGTTTTTGTTACTATACCAAGGACGGACAATATTATTGAAGATGAGTATGAAAAAATCATAACAAATGCTGAAAACTTCAGAAGTGAAGGAAATTTATATTTGTGCGGCAATGAATACAAAAAAGCATATGCCTTAATGAAAGCATACAATGGCTATTTATTGGATATGCAAGTGCAGAAAGACAAGAAAGCTACAGAGGAGCAAGTGAAAAGGGTTATAGGAGAAGCTGATGTTTTATTTAGACAGGCCTATGAATTTTATCCTAATGCAGGTAAGATTTATTACCTAGATGCACTTCGAAATATTGAAAGAAACAAGTCAAGTGCATTATCTATGCTGCTTAATACCATGAAATACGATCCTGACTTTCATGAAGCTCAACTGTTGATCTTAGCTTTAAGGAAAGACCTAGGTCAAGAAGATAGTATAAGAAATGATGCTGAATCTCTAATTGCGAATGAAGTCTACGTTGATGCTGGTAACTTGAATAAGATGAGCTTCAACAAAATCGGCAAAGCCCTTGATACCGTTGTAGATTATAATCAAGTATGTCTGGAGAATATTACCACTATCGCTTATGATTATTATAATAACCAGCTGTACTCGGAGTCGATGAATGAGCTTCAGATCATTAAAGAAATATTACCAGATGATGTAGTGACCAATTATTTAATTGCTATGACAGATTTAGAGCTTAAGTATGATAATAAAGAGTATACGACAGCTATTGAAGCGGCGTTGAATATTCTGGATCAGTATCCTAATGAAAAGTGGGCGCAGGATTTATATGTCGGCGTCACTTTACGAGCAGGTAATCAAAACGTTTTAGAGGCTACTCTAAAAGAAGCATATAAAAAGAATCCTAAAGATTTGGATATAGCGGAACAATACGCATATTCTATTTTGAAAAAAAACTACAACTCATCCTATTATGAATTAACACAGCAAGCTGAAGAAGTAGTGGATAAGATACTTGAGATAGAGAGCGAAAGATGGTTTGCCATATACTGTAAATCCTTGATTGAGTTATACAAAGGAGAGTGTGAAGCATCTTTAAATAACATAAATAAATTCGCTGATCTAATCATTGAGGACAAAAGTCTTTTTAGCATATATGATGAACTTTACAACACATATGTCCTTAAGTACGCAAGACGCATGGTCATTGATACTGTGGCCAGAGAAGTGCTCAATAGCAGCGAAAGTGTGGATGCCTTTACCTACAATTATGTTATGGGAGCTTTCGGAACAATGAGTGATGAAGTGGATACTGAGGGCATCATCAACTATCTTAGCCAAGCGATAGCATATAATAGTGCTTTTTCTAAGCTCTACTATATGATTGGTAATGCGCATATGGAATATGGGTATCAACAGGAGGACCAACAATCTTATGAAAATGCGGAAGAGTATTATATTAAGTCAATCCAAATATTTGAAAGTGATCCTTATGCTTGGTTTGCTTTAGGGCACGCATATAAGAACCAAGCAAGATTTGAGGAGGCTATGGGGGCGTTTCAGAAAACACTGACTTTAATGCCGACTGAAGATCATCAAACAGATTACTTCGGGGTTTCTATTCATTCAACCCTTCAGATTGCTGAATTGGAAGGGATTCTTTCGAAGGAGGGACAATAAAATGATGATAATTTTTGGCGTATGTCTTATAGTCGGTGCTTTAGCAGATATATTTATAACAGCTTTTTCTTTAAACCATCTATTGTTAATTCTCTTCGGCATACTATTAGTGGTGATCAATCTTGCTGGAAGTAAAATTAATATACTAAAAGGTGTAGGAAGAAGTTTGATTTCACTATTGGTTGTTTTGGTTGCGTTGATTATGATAACAGTGATTTTTACAGGCAAGGCACCCGTTGATAATGAAACGGCAGACATTATCAGTGAAGCGAAGAAGCTAGAAGAAGACAATGGATATGAGGCAGCAATTAAGTTTCTTGAGGACAAGAACACAGATTTGGGATGGAATAAATTGTTTACCCTAAGGATAGCTGAAATCTATATGGAACAGTCAATGTATAGTGAAGGAGCAACTGCTTATGGTAGTATTGTGAGGAGTCTGCCGGAAGATTTAGAAGTAAGATATCTGTATGGCAGAGCTTTGCATATGAATAAGGACTATAATAATGTGATTAAAGAAGCCGCGTATATTGCTAAGATTAACCCTGAATACACCGGTGCTTATGTACTGATGGGGGATGCTTATAAAGGACTCAATGATCATTTTAGAGAAATTTATTACTATAAAATCGCTGTGGGGTTAGATGAAACATCTGTTATAAACAGAATTAGGCTAGCAGAAGCTTATGGTGCTTCCCAATCATATGAAAAAGCCATTGAACACTATGAGAAAGCGAAAGAAATTGCCTCTACATTTGAGGAAGAGAATATTATCTATGAGAGTTATATTCGATTTGCTGATGCTGACAGTGAGAATTGAGATAAGGAGGTGTACTTATGAAGAAAAATTTGTTGGTCGTTTTTATGACAGTTCTATTCTTGCTGCTCACACCCATGACGACTTCGGGTAGAATGGATACAAAGGCAATATTCGATGACGTCAGCAACATGACTACGGAAGAAATTGTTGCTGAGATGAAGTATGCGGTGTCAACGGGTGCAGCTGGTAAATACTACCCTCAGGACAGGATACATGCCCTCGAAATACAAATGGCGAAGAATCAGACGGCAGAGATAGAAAGGTTTACGGCACAGTTAAAAAAAGATGCAGAGGTTGCTAAAAAAGTTGAAGAATTAAAGCAAAAAGCCATTGATAAAGCGAAGGAAAAAGGCAATGAATATTATGAAGAGAACAAAGACAGAATTCAACAAGAAGTAGAAGATCAGACAAGAAGAATGTTAGGTATGTCTGAAACAGATTGGATTGTCAAAAAAGAAGAATTCACTGATATGTACAACAATGGTTCTAAAGTCTATGAAGAACATGTTGAGAAATACGTAGAAGTGGCACAAAAAGCTTATGAAGCATATAATGCTTATAATCAGGCAAAAGCAGATCATCCTGAAGCCCCGGAAAGTGCTCAGAAACTATTAGGCTTTCTTAATGCAACGAAAGTAGCACTGGATTTTGCAGGTGACAAGATGGAAAAGACACCACTGAGACCTATCGGTGAAATTCTTAAATTGTACGGTGCAGCAACAGGACTTGGAGACACAGCGGCGAGGAATGCATGGAACTTTATCCATAGAGAAGGTATTAATCCTAATGTCCAGTCTCAATACAGTGAAGGACTCAAAAAAGTTGGTTTAGATATTTTTGATTTTAGTGGTATAGAAAAATCTAACATTATGATGTTTGATAAGAATATTCGTATACTTAGGCTTGCCAGTGGTGAATACGTTGTGTTTAATGATAAATTTGAAATTGTACCCGGAAGCACAGGGAATACTTTGACAGCAGAAGAGTATGAGAAAATGGAACAGATGTATGTGTCTTTTTCAAATGGGAAACAAGACGGATGGCCAGATCTGAGCGCGGAGCAACTAGCTAAATTAGCTAGGGGTGAAAAGGTCCAAGTAACGGTTGATGACAATATGTGGCCATTCAGTGATGAGGTTAAAGAGTTTAGCAGTGCAAGCGTTATGGCTATGGGTGAAAGTCATGCAGAAAGGACAATTAGTGATGATATTTTCACCTCACTTGATCGAATCATCAACGGCGAGCAAAGTGTTTTGGACAAGTTGATAGATCCTTTTACCAGAATGAGTAGGAGAAATGAAATCAGAGAGCTGTTTTCGGAATTTGTTAAAAACAGTGACGGTTACACTAGCATAATTCATGATAAGGAAGCTTTTCTAGAGTGGGTCAAAGAAGTTAAAGAGGCCAACAAAGATTTATCTCCAGAAGAACTGAAAGCGAAGATTAGGGAACTCTTAGGTTTAACCAAGGACGGGGAATCAGAAGACGAAGAACAGGATGATGATACGAATCCTCTTATAGAACAACTTGAAGAGATTGATCCACTTGTTAAAGGTGCAGATGCATCTGGTATCACAAGCGGTGAAAGTACTTCACCTGGCGGGAACCACTGGACGCAACAGACGCCAGAAGATTTTAATGGTGAAAAGGATGGCGGATTTGCCAATACCGGTGGTACAAATAGGCCAATGCCTGGCGGAAGTAATCCTCAGACTATCGGAATACCGGTCTATAAACCTAACATCTATCTGTACCCTGAAACAACAAAGGACATAATCCTTACATTTAAACAACCACAACAACTGACCACAGTTATACCTGATTATGAGAATTACTGGAAAGTAACAGCTGAGCCTAATGGAGTGATAGATAAGCAGTATGGTTTTCTGTTCTATGAAGCTCTTGTTCAAGAAGTGTTCTTCCAGACATCAGTCGGATGGGGATTGCCTGTTGATCATCGTGAAAGTGCTTTTGAGGAAATGTTGACTCGATATAAGTTCAACGAACAGGAAAAAAGCGATTTTATTGAATTCTGGAATGAAAAGCTTGATCCAAACTTAGAGTATGTTGTGTACCCACAAGAAACCGACATTATTGATAGTGTAATGCCATTAGTGGTAGAACCAAAGCCATCGAAGACTTACAGAATTTGGTTTTATTTCATTCCTGGAGAAGGCAAGGACATCAGTGAACCGGATCATGTTGAGATCATTTTGAGAGAAGGTTTTATAATGGTTGAATGGGGTGGTATGTACCAATAGCAAAGTTTTACAGAGATACCTTCGTAAGGTATCTCTGTTTGCTGTAAATCTAACTTATTAACTAATAGAACTCAATCAAGTCGAGTCACTTACAACTTGATTTTTGCCATTGGATTTGGCTTGATATAGACGAAGGTCTGCAATTTTAATTATATCTTCAAAAGTGGCATTGTCAGACGAGAAATAAGCTAAACCGATAGAAATCGTACAATTTATCTTGGTATTCTCATATATAAAGTCTTCTTGCTCAATAAGTTGCCTTAATTCTTCCAGTTTTGAAGTAGCACTTGAAATATCAATGTGACTTAATAACAATAAGAATTCTTCGCCTCCCCATCTGCAAACGGAGTCATTTGTACGAGTATAAGTAATCATTAAGTTACTGATTCGTTTGAGTAGATAATCCCCAGCCATATGGCCATAATTATCATTGACTTGTTTGAAATCGTCAATATCTGCAATAGCAATTGAAAATCCTACTTTATAACGATTATACTCATCAACAGCCTTATGTAATTTATCGAACATTGAACGACGATTAAGCAAGCCTGTTAAGGGATCTAGATACGCGAATTGTTCGATTCGTTCTTTTTCTAATTGAATTTCCAAGTTTTTCTGATTAACTGTATCCTGAAACTTAACGATTAGGCTTAACATCAACCGTTCGAAAATGAAGATGACTAATAATGAAAAAAGAATAACTAGAAGTGACATTTTATAATACTTCATTCTAATTTCGTTTAGTAAAAGGGTTGAGTTTTCAGTTTCTCTTTGTATTAGTTTATCAACATCATCTATATTAACACCTGTTGCAATAACCCAGTTATATGGCTTATATAGTTTTGCGTAAGTTAGTTTATGTGAGAGAGAACCATTTTCCATTGGTTCATAATAATAGTCATAAAAAATCTCACCATAATTATTTATGCCTTCCAATTCGATTTCATATGGTTTGTTGTCATAACCATCTTTCAGATTGGTTGATAGCAGTGCACCTTCAGTTTCAGGAAAATTCGGATGTACAAGTCGAATAGCATAGTCATCACCGCCATTATAATCTAGAATTTCATTTATCCAAATATAACCATCATCGACTAATCTTAATAATCTGAGTTTGTCCATTGTTTCTTGTTTAATTGTTTCATCTATAAATGAATCCGAAACAGCTAGAATAACTAAAAAACCATTGAAACTAAATTGTTTTTTTATTGAGCAATCTGAAAAAGCATTCATGATTTCTTCGATTTCAACCTCGTTTGAATTATTGAATGAGGTGTTGATACTATCCACTATTCGTTTAGAAGATAAGTCATATAGTATGAATCGATAATATCGAGGTATTAGATATTCACTATGTACATGATCAATTATATACTTTTCATTTGAGCTCTTTGTTAGTATTCTTGAAATAGTGGTTATTGTCTTATTAACCATCTTTGTTTCCTTTGATATCAATAAGTCTCTATCTATATCAATACTTTGGATAGTAAGATTAATAGTATCACTAACATATAATTTTTTGTTATTAATAATGCTTTCGCTAAGTTGTGATATTTGTTGTTCGCTTTGAGTTGTAAAAGTATTAAGAAAGGTAAAATTGAACACAAAAACAACAATGATGACAATCGATACTGTGCAGATGTAGAAAATAATTCGAATGTTATTTTTTCTTATCTCCATATGCGTTCACCCTTCCGTTAATATAATTATATCACTGCTGTTTAAGGTTGAAAAGCGTTGTTTTTGCTTGAAGACAGTATGGAATTGCAATGAATAAATCTAATAATCAAATTCTAATCCTACTTTAATTGTCATATGTTATAGTTAGTAAAAAGATTAAGCTATGAGGTGGAAGATGATTAAGAAAATATTGATTTATAGCATTCTGAGCGTATTGCTCCTGTATCTGGTTGAACAAATAATCGAAATCCCATATATATACAAAACACTGATAAAAGTCCCTTTATTCTTGATTATTCCATTCATGTTGAACCGCGTTTTATTTCACGTTAAAATGAAATTTAAGATGAGCCAAAAATCGGTCGTTTATGCATTGTTAATGTCCTTGTTGATGTTAGCATTTATTATCATGACTTTTTTGGTAACTAAACAATTCATTCATATTGATAATATTGTCATTGATATTCAAAGCCGTATGAAGATAAGTAAAGGAATAATTGTTATTGCAGCAGTATATACAGTTTTTGTAAATTCATTTATAGAAGAATACTTTTTCAGAGGCTTTATATTTCAAGGACTTATAGGCATCAATAAGCCACTTGCATTTGTTGCGTCATCGTTACTATTTGCAATTTATCATATAGGAGTTTTCTATACATGGTTTTCATTACCTATGATGTGTTTAGCTCTGATTGGATTGTTTATAGGTGGTTTGATATTTTCGTTTTTTGTGTATAAGACGAAGAGCGTACTTGCGTCATATTTTATTCATATTGGTGCAGATATTGCGATTATGATTATTGGCGTCATTTGGATCGGAGTATTTACTTGATTTGAGAGTTATTGTTTAGCATTTTATATCTAGAGCATGTCTCTTATTATTTAGATTAAACTGAGAGCCTCCCAATTGATCTGAATAAACTGGGATATATTGCACAAATGGAGAAAAGTATGAAAAATATTGGGTTTCGTGGGCATACACTTATATGGGATAGCCAAACACCTTTATGGTTTGTTCCTAAACATGAATAAGGTGTGAACAAACTGATAATAATCATTGATTATTGACAAAAGTGAGTTGTCAACCTAGACAATAGTCCTATTGCTTGGTATAATTTACATAGGTATAAATAATTAGTAAGGTTTAGAAATTTGGAGGTAATTATGAGAAAATTATTATCGATGTTACTATCATTCATTTTATTGATGTCATTAATGAATACAAATTCTGTTTTAGCTAAAGATGAACCTGATTTGATAGCGGATGAAGACGATTATGTTTTTAATATTCTGGAATTGGCGCCAAGTCAAAGTGACTTTGTGCTGAAAAATTCTGACTTCGATTCTAATATTAAACTGTATCAATACGAAATTCGCGAATACAATGCGATAAGAGAAGATATGGTAGGAAAGTATGATATTATTTATATCAGTAATGGTGAAGACACAACCGAAAAATATAAAACACTAGGTGATCCGATAGATAAATTGCCTGCAGGCGGGGAGACTAATGGTAGCCTCATCACTAATTATGACCCTCTTTTACCAATGTATGAATTCTGGCCAGGAGTCGATTTTACTGATTTAACGCTTTCTTATATTAAAAAGTTTATTGATGCAGGGCAATTAGTATTTGCTGATCATGAACTTCAAAAATTTGATTTAGCTAACGCTAGAATTTATGAGTTTATTGAAGATAATAGAGATGATATTGAGTTTAAACAATGGAAAGAAGTCGGTAAAGAAATCAAAAAGGAAACTACTGTTAAGCATTATCAAGACAAAGGTCAATTAAGGCCTTATATTAACCTGAAATCTGTTCCATTACAATTTGACGGGACTGATTCGAGTTATATAGATACTTCTTTTGGAACAGTTTTGACCTTTGAATTTGATGCCTTAAGTTTTGTTGATGACACTACTTTTGATATAAAACTATATTTTGACATTAATGGTGATAACAAGTATAAAGAATCTGATTATGAATTATTGAAGGAAAGAAACAATGTCTCATCAAGTGAAAATTTATCATTAGCAATCGCAATACCTGAAGATTTCAGAGGATTACAACCTTGGAAATTTGAAGTAACGGATCTAGCCACGGGTGCAGTTGCATATCAACAAGGATTTATGGCTTTTAGGGGCGACGTTGCAATTGAAGTTAATGTACTTCAAGTTGCATGTAACGGTAACACTTTTAATTTGGGAACAGAACTTATCGATGAATTTGGAAATAATCTGCTTACAGATTTTTCGGAGGATTATCGTATTAATGTTGATGTGATAACAATGAGTGATTACAAGGCGCTTTATAATGACCCTGACTTTAAATTAACCGAATATATTAAACCGGGCAATACAAAAACGTATAACATGTTAATATTTGGTTTTGCTGATATTTATGGTGGAGCGGACATTACAGAACAAAACATTGCTGATGATCTCAAAAACTTTTTAGATACAGGTCAATCAGTTATGTTTACACATGATAACTTGACCTATGAAGTGGACTCAAGTGGTGGTTGGTCAAGAGGTTTGACTCGCTATTTCAGAGATTATGTTGGGCAGAATATTTATTCAGATGGAGTCATGCCAAAGTCTGGCTATACAACATTAGGTGTATCTGATATGTCTATCGAACGTGCTAATGGACAAGGGTATGAGACAACAACAGAAGTTTATGCATCAAACGATGGAATTATGGTTAACTATCCTTTTAGAATTTTGAACACAACTGCGATTAGAGATTTTTATGATTATACATTTGATGAAAGAAAACTTGAGGTTGCAGAGACTCACTACCAATATTACCAATTGGACCTAAATAATGAAGATGTTGTCGTTTGGTATACATTAGCTGGAGGTAATGGAAGAAATGATTATCATGATCCTGGTAGTTACTATTATACTTATAGTATTGGTAATGTTACCTATTCAGGTACCGGTCATTCAAACCTTTCAGCGGCTAACAGTTTTCCTGAAAGACGTTTATTTGTAAATACAATTATTAAAGCTATTAAAGGAGCTAACTTCGCCCCTGAAATATTAGTTCAAGGTGTGACAAACGGTGAGAATATAGGTAGAGGAAGAACAACAATGGATTTCTCTATTCTTGCAACGGACCCAGATATTAATGATGAATATTTGAATGGAATTGTTTATTTGGATAAAAATGATGATGGCATATTTGATAGTAATGAGATACTATATACTTATAATCGATCTGATCACACAAATGGCGAAGAGAGTGCTATAGTTAATCGAGTACCTAAAGATGTGACGTTAGATTTGACTGAATTGAATGTAGGTTTATCTAAGTTTAGTTTCAAAGTTGTTGTCAGTGATCAGAAAGGTGCAAGTGCATACAAAACGTATACATTCCCAATAGTGGAATCACCGGAGTTATCTTTTAATGTTAATGCCCCGGCAGGATTATTAGTAGGTGACACAAGTTCAGTTATAGCAACAATAGGTTTGACAGTACCGGCTCTAAGTGTGGAAGCTAAGATCTCAGATATAACAGTATTGTCTGCTCTTCATGATACTGCTGATCATATAGCTGAGTTAAATATGATTAGTTCAACAGATTATACAATAAGCAATTATCTAAGTGACTATAGTATAGAAGGAACTCATTTCAAAGGTAACCTCAGCGATATTACGGCTTTGACCCCAGGTTCATCTTCTGTAGTCCGTTCTTTAAGTTACGATTTTCAAGCAAAAAAAGTTGGAAATTATTATATTGACGGATCAATTAGCTATAAACTGGACACTTATGGAATTAGTGAAAGCAAAAGTTCTGGTCAAGAACTTAAGGTTCGTAAAGGTCAAATCCATTATTCGTTAATTGATGATTTTGGAGCTCAAGTCACATCCAATATGGATGCAGAATTATACTACTTCGCAAATGCAGGTAGCATAACGGATATGGATATACCTAATACGACACTTGGAACGAAGGTAATGGATGTTATGATTTCAGGGGGTTCAATTGATTTAGGTGATGAGAGCGGCGAAGTATTAAAAACAGGTTATTATGCACTTAAAGTACTAGGAACATCAGGATTTAGTGGAGGCCTATCAAGAATAAGTCCGTTAGATTATACTAATCACAGTGATGTTGTTGATGTTATTGTTTATTCTCAACCTATTTCAGACGTAGAATGGGTACATGCAAATGAAACGAATAACATACTTGGTTTTGCATTGTTAAGCGGAACTAGAACTTCGGATTCAGAAGTTCGATTCAGTACATTTAAAGAATTTACTGATTTTACAATGTCGTTAAATTCATCAAATGCATCAACTTATATGGATTACAATTTATTGAAAATCGAAAGACATTATGGTAGCGGCTTAACAGAAGACCTGACGAGTAAATTTAAATTGTCATCAGAAGTATTAACTTGGAAAGATTCATCTGATATGCCTATTGGTGATTATGTGATTACGTTCAGACATAACTTTAAAAGTGAGGCTAAGGGTGGCCAACAAGCTTCCTATAAACTGAAACAAGAAATAACAGTTAAAGTATTGGATGCTAAAGGCGCTAAAGCTAAAAGAGTCTATACGTTCCCTAATGTAAACACTGAGTTGCTTAAGTTCCTAAAATCAATTGAACTGATCTAACATATTATAGAGATAGATATAGGTGGAGAGTATGAAAAAAATAATGAGTATGACATTAAGTATAATTGTTTGTGTAGTTAGTTTGAATTCAGTTATAGTTAAGGGTGAAGAAAACGTATTAAGTAAACAACCAGAAACAGGAGATTATATTTCATTTGGGACATATAATGGGGACAAAATTGTCTGGCAAGTGATTGGTAAAGATTACTATGGTGATAGTCTGCTATGGTCAGAGAATATCGTTGATTATTTAGCTTTTGATGGTTCTGAGAGCGGTCTGGTAAATCAAGGAACCACCGAAGCAGATAAATACGGATCAAACGTTTTTAGCAATAGCAATATTAAAGAGTGGCTTAATAGCAATGAAAAAATCGTGTCATATTCAACGACAAAACCAACAAATGATGCGGTTATAGAATACGTTTCTTTTGATGATTCTCTTTTGGCAAGTGGATATAATTATAAAGAAGGATTTCTATATGCTTTTTCATCCAATGAATTAGAAGCATTAAAATCATATGATTACACGACTAAAGAAGTATCAAATGATTATGAGGATAATTATAGTTTTTCTATTGGAACAATAAAAGATGCAATGAATCAGTATAGTCAAGGAAGGCAAGTTAATGACAGCTCAAAAGTGTTTTTGTTGTCCCTTGAGGAACTCAGTAGATTTGTAACCAGCAATGGTTTAAGTATTGGGAAATCAGTAAGAAATTCAAATGCAATGAACTTTTATTGGCTTCGTACACCAGATGGAAAAGGACAAAAGTCAGTTATGACTATAGATTATGTTGGTAATGCATACAAAACGGATAGTAATTTTTCGTATACTGGCGTTGTTCCAGCTATTCTTGTTGATTTAGAACAAAATCCAGCTTTTAGTGGTACTGGAATTGAAAAGGATCCTTATGTTCTGGATTTGAAATATACAGATAATCTACTAATCTCTCTATCTTTAAAAGAGAAAAATGAATATCTTGCTTTAGTACAAGAATACAAGAACGAATTTGAAAAAAGTAAATCTACATTTGAAAAAGAGAAAATCGTAAGAAATATTGAAGATAGAATCATGGAAAGTCTCAATCCATCAGAAGAAAAAGCGATTATTAAGCATTACTTAGAACAAGCGGGAGTCAGGCTATATCGAGGTTTGTATAATAAAGAACACCTTCTTACGAGTACATTTGATGGAACTTCTCTAGAATTTAGTGATTTAGATAATCTTATGAAGACTGAAGTGACAGCTATAAAGAAATTGGTTGATTATGGAATAATCAATGGTTATCAAGATGGTACATATCGTCCATTAGAACCTGTGACTCGTTCAGAAATTGCCAAGATAATAACCCTTACAATACAAGCAAAAAACGTAAAATCAACCGCTTACTTTCATGATGTAGCCAAAGATAAATGGTATGCGGATTATGTTGAAGGAATTAAAAACGAAGGTTTAATTATTGGATATCCAGATGGAAACTTTGGTCCTTTAAATACGATAACATTTGATGAAATGGGAACAATTATTCAGCGTATTCTCATTAATAAAAATGAATTTTATCCTGTTTCAGGTAAGGATATCGAAGAAACTTTATTGGAAGACTCTTTCGTTGGTTTTTGGGCTAAAGATAACATCTCATTGTTACTGCAACATGGTCTGATTGATTCTTCAATTGTTTATGATGGTAACAGAACAATCAATAGATTAGAAGTTGCAGTTATTATTGAAAAACTTATGAGACTTATTTATTAAGAATGAACACTTTATGGTTTAAATGAAATAAGATAATCAGAGCTGTTGCATTAGCAAATATAAATTTGGTGATGTGAAGCTCTTTTTATATATTTTAAAGCAATGCCTATTGCACTAATAAAAACATCTATAGTATACTTAATAGAGTTCGAATAATATACGTACAGAACATACATTCAGAATATACGTTCAAAATATACGCACAGAATATACATTCAAAATTTAAACAAAATGACAATCATGCCGATATAATCATAGGTAACCTATTAAGGAGGTTCAATTATGGATGTTTATTATAGTAATGATTATTTCATACTATTTATTGAAGGAAATAAGGTGTCTATTTCAGTTATCAAAGAAGGATTTGATATAGGCCGTTTTAATACAGAAGTACTAGCAGCTTTTCCAAGATTGAAGATTACTAAATTCGCACTGTTGTCATCAGCAATTACAAATACAGTAAAGGGACCAGTTTTAATTGGTGAACGTGTTGGAATCTGTGAGACAATTGTAAGCTCGGATGGATTAAGTGTATTAATGAAATTGAATTTGACGAAAAGCGAGTTTGATTCAACGGATATTGATAAATTAAACAATGAAATCCGAATGGAATTAGGTAGAATAAAGGTTGATTATGGTATCCTTGAGTTAACTAAAAATGATATGAGTATTAATGAAAACTTTGAGGTAGCAAGAGGTAAAGCGCCAATATCCGGAAATGATGCAATTGTAAAGATGTATGAAATTAGTGAAATTAAACCATCACTAGAAAAAGCCGGTGAGGTTGATCACTATGAACTTAATGTTATCAATAAAATATTGAAGCAGGAATGGCTTGGAGAACGATTTGAACCGACGAAGGGTACTCCGGGGATAAGCGTGTTCGGAACAGAGATAAAGGCTCCAGATGGCAAGCAGACACCTCTTAAATATGATGCAAACACAGTTAGCAAACAATTGAGTGAGGATAGCCTGAAAACCTTCTTAGCTGCCAAGAGAAATGGTGCAGTAGTTTATAAAGGAGAGTTAATAAGTGTACTTAATTCAATTGAAGTTGATGGTAATGTAGGATATGGAACTGGAAATATAGATTTTAATGGTTTTGTTGATATTGCAAAGTCAGTTGAAGATAATTTCAGTGTCATTGCTGATGAGAACATCCAAATCAAAGGTGAAATGGGTGTGGGTGCAGTTGACCGTATTGAAAGCCGAAATGGTGATGTTTACATTAAAGGCGGAATTGCTGGACGTTTTAAAGCAGTTATTAAAGCAAAGGGGAATATATATACTAAATTCGCAAGCGATTGTACAATTATTGCAGACGGCACAGTGAATATTGGCTTTTATGCAATGAATTGCAAGATAAAAGCTAAAGAAATTATATTTGAATCACTTAATAGCCGTTTAATCGGTGGCGAAGCAGAAGCTGACATAAAGATAAAAGTTGGTGAGGTAGGCTCGAAATCAGCAACAAAAACATATATTACTATAAATGGTTTTGATCGGGATACACTTAAAGAGGAATATGATAATTTGTATAAGGCAATCGAAACATATAAAGTGAAGATAGAAGAATCTAAAAATCAGTATGAATTATATAAAAGTAGAGAAAGTTCATTTGAGAATGATAAAAAGATGGAAAGTGCTTATTCGAAGATGATTAATCATAAAGAGCAACTTAAAAAAGTCTATGAATTGCAAAAGAGATATATTTCCTATATGCAAACTAAAGGTGAAGGTGAATTGAAAGTGCATAAGTTGGTTTATCCAAATGTATTTATTAAGATTAAAAATCAATCACTAGAAGTTCATGATAAAAGTTCAATGGGAATGAGTTATTATTATTCAGATGGTAAACTTTGTAAGGATTAAAGGATGTTAAGAAGCATTGAATGATTTCAGTGATAAGGATATTGAAGAAAAATTATTTCTGAATTAGCTGGAACAAATAGTCTATATATAACGTCTAAATAGAGGAAACTAAACAATAATGTGTATTCGTTATTGTTTTTTGCAAAAGTTTAGGAGGGCAATGATGAGAAAAAGTATCGCTTTAATATGTGTGCTGACTATACTAATTACGCTAACAACCAGTAACAACTTGAAGGCTGAGGAAATAACGGACATTACTATTTATGTTGATAATGAAAAAATCGAGCTGGATACAAAACCTATCATTCGAGATAACAGAACATTAGTTCCAATTCGTGGAGTATTAGAAAAACTCGGTGCAGAGGTCGATTGGAATAAAGAAACGAAACAGGTTATTGTTAAAGATGATCAAATGGAAATTCTCTTGGAAACTGGAAACACTGCAGTGCTTGTAGATGGGAAAATCAACTTTTTAGATACAAAATCATTGGTTATTGATAATCGAACTTTAGTACCTCTTCGATTTATAGCTGAAACGTTAGGTTTTGATGTCACATGGAACGGACAAACCCATCGAATTGATATTGAATCCAATGACGTTGTTGGTACAGAACCGAATGAGTTGCCAACAGTAGATTCAGCAGACGCACTAGCACAATTGCTGAAATACAGCAATCAATTAAATAAATATATTGACTATAGGATGGTTGATGTTATGGATGGCGGTACCATAAAAAGGGATTTAGAATCTATGCAGGATACGGCTGAAGATGTAGCAATGCCAGTGAGTGAAGAAGCAGCAGCTGAGAGTGCCAAAGAATCTAGCGATTATTCGAACACAAATAATCAAACGGAGGGTGTCATCGAGGGTGATATTACCAAAACAAATGGTGAATATATCTTCTACACCAAAAACAATCAAGTTATTATACTAGATAGCAATCCATTAAAACCGGAAATACTTTCAACAATACCCGTTAAGACTGATAAGGGCTACATTCGAGAAATCTATCTTCAAGACAAACAATTAGTTATTATCGGAACAAGTTATACAACCTATGGATATCCTGAACCACTAGTTGATAACATGAAAATGAGTTTTGCACCTTATTATTATACGAATAATACGTTTGTTCAAGTTTATGATTTTACCGAGGTTAGCAAACCGATAAAAGTTATGGACATGGATTTTGAAGGAAGTTATGTTTCTTCAAGATTGATTGAAGATAAATTTTATATGGTTACGGATAAAAACCTGAATTATTATGACGTGGAAAGGGTGCTTTTGCTTAACGAGGAAAAAGATACTACTGCACAGGCGCTATTCGATTATGAACTAAAACCTAAGTATGCGAATAACCTTACTAATGAAACGTTTACAATTGATTTTAAGGATATATATTATTTTCCTGATTATATAAAACCTAACTATCTATTAACGATAGGAATTGATTTGACAACGAAAGAAAGTGAAGTTGTATCCTATTTAGGATCAGCTGAGAATGTGTATGCATCACAGGAGAACCTATATTTGACATTTACAGATTATGACTATACCAACGAAGGTGAAGGACTTATTTATGTGCCGAATTATCAGATAAATACTTCCATTTACAAATTCGATTTAGACATGGGTCAAATAGTATTTAACAGTAAAGGAAAAGTAAGTGGAACTGTTGTAAATCAGTTTTCACTAGATGAGTATAATGGTTATTTACGCATTGCAACAACGACAGGTGAAATGTGGAACCAAGATAATCCATCAATTAATAATGTGTTTGTACTAGATGATGAGTTAAATCAAGTGGGCGAACTGACTGGACTTGCACCCGGAGAGAAGATTTATAGCACTCGATTTGCAGGTGAACGAATTTACATGGTAACCTACCGACAAGTGGATCCGTTTTTCGTTATTGATGTCAAAGACCCAACAAAACCGGTTGTTCTAGGTGAATTGAAGATACCGGGATTTTCATCTTACATGCATATCCTGGATTCGAACCATGTATTAGGGTTTGGAACTGAAACCACTGAGGTGGATGGACTTGTTCTTCAAGGCGGATTTAAGATTTCTTTATTTGATGTGACGGATCCAGAAAATCCAGTTGAAAAGAAAAAAGAAGTGATAGGAACAAGTGGAACGTATTCTGAACTTTCCTATAATCATAAAGCCCTCATGATATCTTTGTCAAAAGGCATCATGGGACTTCCGATTACAGTAGCATCTAAAACGCCTTACTCTCAAGATTTTGATGGCGCTTATGTATATGATATTACAACAGATGATTTTAGTTTTAAAGGTTTAATATCTCATAAGGTCTCTGATAAACCTGAATTATACTATGGCTACGGGATTCATCGTTTATTATACATCGGTGATTATATATACACATTATCAGATAATAAAATGAAAGTCACTGATATGGGAACGATGAAAATGGTAAGTGAAGTAGAATTACCAACAACGGGTGATGGAGTTAGAATGAACTCTTCAGATTCAGTTGAAGTAGCTCCGATTGAATGAATAAACTAGAATGAATCATGGTTTTTATAAAAAGAAGAGCCAGTACATGATGAAATGTACTGGCTCTTCTTTCAGTTGGAAGTAACTTTTTTTATCGGTTTTTTAATTGCTAAAGATAATATCATTCCCAAGAATGTAGCCATTGTCATCAAAATAAAGGCCGTCTTGTAACTACCTGTCATATCATAACTCAATCCGAATGGAACGGTTCCAAAGGCAGAACCAACGACTGCAAACACGGTGGAAGCACCACGTATTGAACCAAGATGTAGTCGACCAAAGTATCTTACCCAAATAACATTTAACGTAACATTTTGAACATTACTGAAAAATCCATAGATTAGCAAGAATATTCCGGCGGTTAATGGAGAAGAGGTATATTGAAAATAAATCAAATCAATCATAAGAAATAATAGTGAGATGAAACTAATATATTTAGATCGATAGCGATCGATTATTGTACCTGCAATGAGGGGCATGATGAGTCCGGGTAAAGCGATGAAACCGATAATGCTTGCTGTTTCAGTTGCATTTATGCCTCTTTCTGACATGATTGAATAAAAATGAAAAAGCATGCCGGTGGTGATCATAGGAATCAACGAATATATAAGACCTACAAACCAGAATTCCTTTGTTCTTATTGCCTGAGTTAAGGTGAATGAACGTTGTGTTACAAGTTCTAGTTCGTCTGCGATATCATGATCACTCTGTATGGGTAGATTATCCGGCAATAAACCAATGTTTTCGGGCTTATTGACAATGAAAATCCACATGAGAGGCACAAATAGGACTAAGAGCAATAAACTCCATCCTCGCCAAGCTGTTTGCCATCCGTATGTTTCAATCATATATATATTAACTCTAGGTGCAATTATATTTCCGAATATAGTACCTAAAGTTAAAAGGCTTATTGCTAACGCTCTTTTTTTTTCGAACCATTGCGGAACTAAAGAACCTGGAATTAAAGTCAGTGAGCCTTGCCCAAAATATCTTAAAAAGAAAAATCCGATGAATATCATTGGAATATTTGCAACAAAGCTGTTAAAGAAGCAAGTAAGACTCAATAGGGTTCCGGCGATAATCAGCATTCGTCTTTGACCAAATCGATCGACGGCTTTACCCATAAAAACAAGCAGAAATCCGGATAATATAGTAGCAGCAGAATATATGCTGGATATTAGAGTTCTTGAATAGCCAAAGTCGACTATATATGAATTAATAAAAGCGGATATTGAATATGTTTGGCCGGGTGAAGAGAAAAATGTTCCAAGTGCTGATAATGCAATGATTACCCAACCATAGAA